>ENA-OQER01000051-OQER01000051.1-human-gut-metagenome-genome-assembly--contig:-NODE-51-length-56510-cov-18.085806_pt1 | contig 56510 bp, 61 predicted proteins | sample MGYA00242797_ERZ504639 | MGnify/ENA primary metagenome ERZ504639 (study PRJEB26092, sample SAMD00036306) | human gut metagenome | host: Homo sapiens | study: EMG produced TPA metagenomics assembly of... | reverse complement strand
CGAAATTAATTTTCGACATGTCCCGATGCCGACCGAACCGAACTTTAATTAGTAAGATTGTCAAAGAACTCATTGGCTGGCAGCCTAAGGCCGCATAGCCATATACTCAAATTTTAACGAACTATTGCAGTAAGATACTTGACTCAGATGAATATATGTTTTATCTGAAAATATTAAGAAAGCGAGAGCATCTTCTCGATAGGCTTGACAGCATCGCGTGCGATCGCTTCGTCAACCTCTACAGTAGGCCAATCATACTTCAGGGCATTATAAATCTTCTGAAGCGTGTTCATCTTCATATATTCGCACTCATTGCAACTGCATCCTAATCCACCTTCGCTCACCTCGGGTGGCACAGGATAGAAGGTTACACCAGGACAATTGCGCTCCAGCTCGTGAAGAATACCAGCCTCCGTGGCGATAATATACTCCTTGATTTCTGGATGCTTCTCGGCATATTGAAGCATTGTGGCAGTAGAACCCTTTACATCAGCTACAGCCAACACAGGAGCCTTACACTCAAGATGAGCCATCACGACAGCCTCAGGATGCTCGCTCTTCAGCTTTACGATAGCCTCGACAGAGAATTTCTCATGCACATGACAGCCACCATTCCAGAGCAACATATTGCGGCCTGTAACACTATTGATATAATTGCCTAAGTTATAGTCGGGACCAAAGATAATCTTTTCATCTTGTGGAAAACTGTCAATCACCTTCTTGGCATTGCCACTCGTCACCACACAATCGGTAAGCGCCTTGACAGCTGCTGTCGTATTGACATAGCTCACCACCTTGTATCCAGGATGCTCAGCCTTATACTGCTTCAGGTCTTCGGCCTTGCAGCTGTCGGCAAGCGAACAACCAGCATTCAGGTCAGGACAAAGTACTGTCTTGTCAGGACTCAGCAGTTTGCAAGTTTCTGCCATAAAGTGCACACCGCACATCACCATTACCTTGGCATCAGTTTCTGCAGCCTTGCGTGCCAGCGCCAAAGAGTCGCCCACGAAATCGGCAATATCCTGAATATCGCCTACGGTATAGTAATGAGCCAGGATGATAGCATCTTTCTCCTTGCAGAGTCGGCGTATCTCCTGCTTCAAGTCTAAGGTTGCATCAACAGGTTCATCGACAAAACCTTTCTCTATCCATTCTTTTTTCACCATAACATTATTATTTTATTTCTTTATTCTTCTTTTTTTATAGGATATAGGAATGATGATATAACGTGGATAAGTGGATAAATATTTGGATGATTTCTTGCCTGTTTTATTATCCACACCCTGATAGTAAGTTATCAATACATCTGTTGCATTTCTTTTTCTTGGTTCTTAATGCTTTAGATGTTTTATCCACATTTTCCTATTCTGGTGCAAAGTTAATAAGTTTATATCTTTTTCCGTTCTAAAATTCCTAAAAACTTCATTAAAACTTAATAATAACTATGTGGATATCCTCATTCCGAGCGGGCTGGAATGTGATTGGTGGATATCTTGAAAGTTATGAATAAGTTATTGGATGGGTTTTCCATTCGTTTTTCCACAGGTTTGTGGATAAAAGTTATATACTATGTTCTCCTGTATTAAATACATAGCCTGTGCAAGATAATATTATTTTTTACCTGTAATAATGGTAGTTAAATAAAAAAAATAGTATCTTTGCAGAGCAGATTTAAAAGATAATATTTTTTATTACTGCGGCTTTTCAGAATTGGATAGAACATTAATTCGTCAAGCATTGAGCGTTGCAGTTTCTATTTTTGAATATTGGAGTAATTATGACAAAAATAACTAAGTATATAATATTGATATTTTTATTAGCTTTACAAGTTGGCTATTTAATAGAAATTATAGAAAGGGTTAGTTTAAATAAATGGAGTGATATTTTCTTTCCATGTATTTTTTCTTTATCTATTTGGAATGCTTTCTATTTATTTCTCAAAAAAGTAAAATAATAAAAGGGATATTTGCAGAGAGCATATATAAATACGCTCTCTACTTAATGTGTTTTTTTTGTTTCAAAACAGTTTCTATTCTTTGAATGATATCTTCTGGCTTGATTTGGTTCATGCAAGCCATATCGCCTCGCATACATGGCTTATTGCCATAGATACTGCAAGGGCGGCAGGGTAAGTCTACCTGTACGGCATTGGTAGGGTTTTGATTCCATCCCATGAAGCCGGCGTAGGGATGGGTTGCGCCCCATATACTTACCACGGGTGTGTGGACAAGTGATGCCAAGTGCATATTGGCGCTGTCCATGCTGACCATCACTTGCAGATGGCTCATGAGGATGAGTTCTTGCTGCAGACCCTTGAGCTGAGCCGACGCATTACATACTTCGGGCCATGTCTCTGCCCATCGGTTCATGACCTCAGTTTCCTTCTCTCCACCTCCGAAAAGAAATATTCTGCATTGTGGATAAGTGTGGATAACTCCCTGTATAACTCTTTCCATCAGAGGCAATGGATATATCTTTCCTTCGTGTGCAGCAAAGGGAGCCAAGCCTATCCAGGGTTTTTCGTCGCTGTGGATATCTCTGTTTACTTCTGTGTTGGCCTTGTTCCACAGCGTTTCTGGCAACAGGTTGAGGTCGCCTTTCTCTGAGCCAAAGATAGAAGTGAAATCCAGTTTGACAGGATAACCCAGTTTGGCAAGAACTTCAGCATAGTTTTCAAACGATGTGGGTTGCTGTACGAACTTCTTGTCGTTTTGTGATGTGAGCTGGCGTTTGCCCTTGCGGTGCTTGTCGATATGCGCCACCTTGAAGTTGTCGAGATTAAACCTCATGCGCAGATAGCTGGATCGCAGTACACTGTGCAGGTCGGCTATGGCTGTGAAATGCTTTGCCGAAAGGCGACGGTAGAGGGCATTGAGTCCCTTGATTCCATGATACTCGTTTTTGATGTCGGCTTCCATGAAGCTACATTAGGAGCTAAATTTTCGAAGAAAGGACGGGCAAACGGGCGGCTGAGCACAGTAATCCTGACGGCAGGATACTGGGTGGCAAGCGAATAAACCACAGGCACAGTCATGGCAACATCGCCCATGGCCGAAAATCGAATGATGAGAATATGCTCAGTCTTCATTTCGTTTATTTTTCTTAGTAATGGACTCTATTTGTTTCAAGTCAAGGGAAGACAAAGAAGAGAAGGAAACTGGGTGACAATCGTTTCATAGCTTTCTTTTTAGGGGAAAAGATATGAAATACTGTGAATATTGCCGCTAAGTTTCCTTCTTCTGACTTTCCTGTTTTCGATTGTGCTATATATATAATAGGTGTAAACCTTATTATTTCTTGTTGTAGAGTACAGGATTGGTAGAAGGATCGTTGTACATCTTCATCTGTCTGTACACCTTCATATACTTTCTTCCAGCCTCGATATCTTCGAGCAACTGGTCGATGGCAGTACTGAGGTCAACCTGCTGTTCGAGCAGCACATCGAGTTTTGCCTGACATTTAGCCTTGTGTTCTGCAGAAGCCTCAGTACGTTCAGCTGCTCACGCATGTGGTAAATCTTCAGGGTCAGGATGCTCAGACGGTCGACAGCCCATGCCGGACTCTCTGTGTTGATGCGTGCATCGGGCAACACTTTCACCTTGGCATACAACTCACGGAAGTATGAGTCGATCTGCTCAACGAGGTCGGTGCGGTCCTGGTTGCTCTTGTCGATGCGTCGTTTCAGAATCAAAGCCTCTGCAGGGTCAATCTGTGGGTCGCGGATGATATCCTCGAAATGCCACTGTACGGTATCAATCCAGCATTTCAGATACAAACGGTTCTCAATGGAGCCGTCTTCGTAAGGATTGTTGATAGGAGTATCAATGTTGTCCTTGATATGATAATCGGCAATAGCCTGATTGAAAATTGTTTGCTTTTTCTGTAAATGTCATGATGTTAAAAGATTAATTAATAATAATGCACAAAAGTAATTAAAAAAAAGCATATTACCAACAAAAAAGACAAAAAAGCACAAAAAAGGTGCACAGTTTATAGGTATATGTGCATCAATTAGCACTTTTTTTCTATAAAATGTTTGTTTATTTGAAAAAAAAGTGTTCCTTTGCACCCGATTTTTAATTAGAAATTAATTTATAAACATTTTAAAAGTTACAATTATGTCAGAAATTGAAAGCAAAGTAAAGGCTATTATCGTAGACAAACTCGGTGTTGATGAGGCAGAGGTTAAGCCAGAGGCAAGTTTCACAAACGACCTTGGTGCTGACTCTTTGGATACAGTAGAGTTGATCATGGAATTCGAGAAGGAGTTCAACATTTCTATTCCAGACGATAAGGCTGAGAAGATTGCAACTGTTGGTGATGCTATCGCTTACATCGAGGAGAACAGCAAGTAATTAGCAACTTCAATTATTATAAATGGAATTAAAGAGAGTTGTAGTAACAGGTCTCGGCGCCGTAACTCCAGTAGGTAATACTCCTGAGGAAACTTGGGAGAACCTCCTTGCAGGTAAGAGCGGCGCAGCTCCTATTACTCATTTCGATACAACCCTTTTCAAGACCAAGTTTGCTTGCGAGGTAAAGAACCTGAACATCAACGATTGGATTGACCGTAAGGAAGCCCGCAAGTTGGACCGTTACACTCAGTTGGCTCTTATTTCTGCCATGCAGGGTGTAAAGGATGCCGGTATCGATCTTGAGAAGGAAGACTTAAACAATGTAGGCGTTGTTTATGGTGTAGGTATCGGTGGTATCAAGACTTTCCAGGACGAGGTGACTTATTTTGGCACCCATCAGGAGAATGGTCCTAAGTTCAATCCATTCTTCATTCCTAAGATGATCGCTGATATCGCTTCAGGTCAGATTTCTATCCATTTCGGATTCCACGGACCTAACTACACTACTACATCCGCATGTGCTTCTTCAAGCAACGCATTGGCAGATGCTTTCAACCTGATTCGTCTGGGTAAGGCAAACATCATCGTCAGCGGTGGTGCCGAGGCTGCTATTTGCGAATGTGGTGTAGGCGGATTCAACGCTATGCATGCTTTGTCTACTCGTAATGATGACCCTGAGCATGCTTCACGTCCATTCAGCGCAAGCCGCGACGGATTTATCATGGGCGAGGGTGCCGGTTGCTTGGTTCTTGAGGAACTGGAGCACGCCAAGGCTCGTGGTGCGAAGATTTATGCAGAGATGGTAGGCGAAGGCGAGAGTGCCGATGCTTATCACATCACAGCTTCTCATCCTGAAGGTCTCGGTGCAAAACTCGTTATGGAGCGCGCCCTTGAGGATGCCAACTTGAAGCCAGAGGATATTGACTACATCAATGTTCATGGCACATCTACTCACGTAGGTGACATTTCAGAAGCTAAGGCTATCAAGAATGTCTTCGGCGAGTCAGCTTATAAGCTTAACATCAGTTCTACCAAGTCTATGACTGGTCACTTGTTGGGTGCTGCTGGTGCTGTAGAGGCTATGGTCTGCGTACTCAGTGTTAAGAACGACATCGTACCTCCTACCATCAACCATGAGGAAGATGATAAGGACGAAGAGCTCGATTATAACTTGAATTTCACCTTCAACAAAGCTCAGAAGCGTGAGGTTCGTGCTGCATTGAGCAATACCTTCGGTTTCGGTGGTCACAACTGCTGTGTAGTATTCAAGAAATATGCTGAATAATTTTATAGATAGAATAAAGCTCTCTTTCCGAAAGGACAAAGAGCTTTATTTTTCTTTGTATCAGATTTTAGGTTTTTATCCACACGAAATTAGCTATTACAAGATGGCGCTGATGCACAAGAGCATCATGCACCGCAACGCAAAGGGAAAACCCATGAACAATGAGCGACTGGAGTTTCTCGGTGATGCCGTGCTTGATGCTGTAGTGGGTGACATCGTATATAAGCATTTCCCCGGCAAGCGTGAGGGATTTCTTACTAATACCCGAAGCAAGCTGGTACAGCGCGATACGCTCAACAAGCTGGCACAGGAAATGGGCATCAATCAGCTCATTCTGTCGAGTGGCCACAGCTATTCGCACAATAGCTATATGGGAGGAAACGCCTTTGAGGCTCTTGTGGGAGCTGTCTATTTGGACAGAGGTTATAATGTCTGCATGGAGTTTATGCAGAAGCGTATTCTCTCACAGATGATCAACATCGACAAGGTGGCTTACAAGGAGGTCAACTTTAAGAGCAAACTCATAGAGTGGAGCCAGAAGAATCGTGTAAAGCTCGTTTTCGTACAGGTGGAACAGGAAAAGGACAAGAACGGAAGTCCTGTATTCACCTACAAGGTGGTTATAGAAGGTATAGAGGGCGGAACAGGCAAGGGCTATTCCAAGAAGGAAAGTCAGCAGATTGCCTCCAAGCTTACTCTGGAACAACTTCGTAAGAAACCTCAGTACATTGACGCCGTCTTTGCTGCCAAGTCCAACCGTACCAAGATGGAGGAAGAACCTGTGCAGAGTGTGCCTGTTACTGAGGTAAAGAGTGACTTCATCATCACAAAAGAATCCGAAACAGAAGAAAAACAGGTAGATGTCTTCTGCGAAAAGGCGTACGAAGAGACTTCCCAGAAGGATACAGAACCTAAAGTAGAAGTGAAAGAAGAAGAGGAGTTCGATCTGAGCGATATTTCTTCCACTCCCAAGGAAATGTCTAAGGAAGACATCATTGCTGCTGCCGAAGCTGCTGCCTTTGAGGAAGAAGGAGAGAAATAAAAAGAGGATAGCAAGGCTATTATCGTTGTAGATTTCAGGCGACTTGTCATGATCCAAAATATACTCACTACAGGCATTGCCCGCTTATCAGCAATGGTTGTAGTGAGTATTTTTTGCCTATATACTGCCATTTGTATTAAAAATAGTAAAAACTTTCTGTATATTAAAAGTTTAGGTTAATTTTGCAACTTAAAAGATATTAATATCACTTATGAGTTTAACAAAGATAGTCAGTAACGTCTTCAAACCTCGTCAAAAGGAGTTGGAGAAGTACTTGTATGATGCAGAACATCTGCAGCACAATGTACTCATGCACCTTTTAGAGAAAGGAAAAAATACAGAATACGGCGTTAAGCATCTACTAAACAATACCGATTCTTACGAGAAGTTTGCCAACAATATACCTGTCAACACCTACGAGGAGCTGAAAGGTGACATCGACCGTATGCGCCACGGTGAGCAGAATGTGTTGTGGCCAGGAACTGTGAAATGGTACGCCAAGTCGTCGGGAACCACCAACGACAAGAGTAAGTTCATTCCTGTGTCACGCGACGGATTGCATGGCATTCATTATGCAGGAGGCTTCGATGCGGTGGCCTATTATCTGAGAAATCATCCCGAAAGCAAGCTCTTCGATGGAAAGAGCCTTATTCTTGGTGGAAGTCATTCGCCCAACTATAATGTCTCGGGCAGTTTGGTGGGCGACTTGAGTGCCATCCTCATCGAGAATATCAATCCTTTGGCCAACTTGGTGAGAGTGCCCAAGAAGCAGACTGCCTTGTTGAGCGACTTTGAGGTAAAGCGCGACCGTATAGCCCGCGAGACGATGAATAAGAATGTGACCAATATCTCGGGAGTGCCCAGCTGGATGCTCAGTGTGCTGGTACGTGTTCTCGAACTTACGGGTAAAAAACATTTGGAGGAAGTGTGGCCCAACCTGGAAGTGTTCTTCCATGGCGGTATAGCTTTACTCCTTATCGCAAACAATATGAGCAACTCATCACTTCGCCAGGCATGAACTATATGGAGACCTATAATGCCAGTGAGGGATTCTTCGGCTTGCAGGACGATCCATCCGACCCGGCCATGTCGCTCATGATCGATTATGACGTGTTCTATGAGTTTATACCTATGGACGAGTTTGGTAGCGATCATCCTACGGTGGTTCCTCTTCAGGGCATCGAGGTGGGAAAGAATTACGCCATGGTTATCACTACCTCTTGTGGTTTGTGGCGTTATCTCATCGGAGATACAGTCATGTTTACCAGCAAGAATCCATACAAGTTCGTCATTACCGGACGTACCAAATACTTTATCAATGCCTTTGGTGAGGAACTCATCATGACAATGCCGAAAAGGGATTGAAGTATGCCTGCGAGAAAACAGGAGCGCAGGTGGCAGAATATACAGCAGCTCCTGTCTTTATGGACAGTAATGCCAAGTGCCGCCACCAGTGGCTCATCGAGTTCTCCAAGGAGCCGGCAAGCCTTGACGAGTTTGCATCCTTGCTCGACAAGCATCTGCAGGAAATCAACAGCGACTATGAGGCCAAGCGTTTCCACGACGTCACACTTCAGCATTTGGAGATAGTGAAGGCCCGTCCTAACCTCTTCAACGACTGGCTCAAGAGCAAGGGTAAGTTGGGCGGACAGCACAAGGTGCCCCGACTGAGCAACAGCCGAAAGAATATCGACGAGATGCTTGAACTCAACAAACTATAATATGCGCAAAAAGGTAGATACACGAGAATAATGATGATAAACAAGATAGACAAATGGATTAAGACGCATAAGAAGGCAAGTGCTATGTATTTGCCCTTCTATGTCCTTGCCATTTTGCTTTTGGCTTCGTGTGCCAAGATGGGACAGCCTGATGGAGGATGGTTCGATGAGACACCGCCCAAGGTGATAGGTGCCAGTCCTGAGGACAAAGGAGTGAATGTGACATCAAAGAAAATAAACATTTACTTCGATGAATATGTCAAGATTGACAATCCTACCGAGAAAGTCGTCGTGTCGCCTCCTCAGATAGAAGTGCCCGAAATCAAGACGGCAGGCAAGAAGATTCAGGTATCACTGGTCGATTCGCTGAAGCCCAATACCACGTACACGATAGATTTCTCTGATGCCATCAGCGACAATAATGAGAACAATCCTATGGGAAACTATACCTACAGTTTCTCCACAGGAGAGAAGATAGATACGATGGAGGTGTCGGGCTATGTGCTCGAATCAGAAAACTTGGAGCCCATCAAGGGCATTCTCGTAGGTCTGTACTGCGACACCGCCGATTCGGCTTTCCGTACCAAGCCCATGCTTCGTGTGAGCCGTACCGACAGCCGTGGTCGCTTCGTTATCAAGGGTGTGGCACCAGGCTCTTACCGCATCTATGCCCTTCAGGATATGGATGGCAACTATATGTTCAGTCAGAAGAGCGAGAAGATAGCCTTCTCTCACGACATCATCGTGCCATCTTTCAAGCCTGATACCCGTCAGGATACAACGTGGGTCGACTCTCTGCATATCAAGTCTATCGACCGGGTGGCGTATACTCATTTCCTGCCCGATGATATTGTGTTGAGAGCTTTCACAGAGTCACTTACCGACCGCTACTTCCTCAAGGCTGAGCGCAAGGATGCCAACAATTTCTCAATCTTCTTCAGCTATGGCGATTCCATCATGCCTGCGGTCAGAGGATTGAACTTTGATGCAGAAAATGCCTTCCTTATCGAGTCTTCTTTACAGCAGGACACACTTACCTATTGGCTTCGCGATACAGCTTGGTCAATCAGGATACGCTGCAAATAGAACTGAGTTATCGTATGACCGACAGTACAGGTGTGCTTGTCTCACGTACCGATACCCTCGATGTACTCGCCAAGGAATCGTATGCCAAACGACAGAAACGACTCAACAAAGAGTTGGAAGAATGGACCAAGAAGCAGGAGAAGCGCAAGAAGAAAGGCGAACCCTACGATTCGGTCATGGCTCCCAAGCCTTTGGAGGTAAAGATAGGAGTGGCTTCACAGCTGGATCCCGACAAGAACATCAGTTTCTCGTTCCCTACACCTCTTGCCCATGCCGATACGGCAGGCATTCATCTTTATGCCAAGCACGACACATTGTGGTACAGAGCTCCTTTCGAGTTTGAGGATATGGGCAACCGAAACTATAAGCTGCGGGGCGAGTGGCGACCCGACATCGAATACAGTCTTGAAATAGATTCGGCTGCATTTGTCGATATCTACGGGCTGGCTTCCAAGCCTGTAAAGCAAGGCTTCAAGGTTTCTTCACTCGACGAATACAGCACCTTGCTGGTCAACATAACAAGTCTTGAAAACGAGCACCTGCTGGTACAACTGCTCAACGGGCAAGACCAGGTGGTGAAGGAAACCAAGGCTGTCAACGGAGTGGCGGAGTTCTATTATCTCAAGCCCGAGAAATATTATCTGCGCCTGATAGTTGACCGCAATAATAATGGCAAATGGGATACTGGTGATTACGATAAAGACCAGCAGGCAGAAGAGGTGTATTACTATCCTGAGGTCATAGAGTGCAAGGCCAAATGGGACATTACCGAGAGTTGGAACCTACGGAACGGCCTCTCGACCGACAGAAGCCTGGTGTCATTACCAAGCAGAAGCCAGACAAGGAGAAAAAAGTAAAAAATCAGAACGCTGATCGTGCTAAGAAATTAGGCATTCAGTATGTTCCTAAAATGTAAGAGATATGATGAAATTTCTTAAAAAATCAGTACTGACAGCTATCTTGCTGTTTATGGTCAGCACTACGGTGTCTGCCCAGTGTACATTCCGTAACACGGCATTCAAGTCGGGTGAGTACCTGGCCTACAACCTCTACTACAACTGGAAGTTTGTATGGGTTAAGGCTGGTACAGCCAGTATGTCAACCATCCAGACCACCTATAAGGCAAACCCGCCTATCGTGGTTCGTTGGTGACACGTGGCAACAAGCGAGTTGACGATTTCTTTGTACTTCGCGACACCTTGCTTTGTTATAGCAGCACCGACCTTGCTCCGCTCTATTTCCGTAAGGGAGCCCGTGAAGGCAAGCGCTATACGGTAGATGAGGATTTTTACAGCTATGCCAACGGAAAATGTCATGTTCGTATGCATCGTCAGCGCCATGATGGTACTCATCACTGGAAAAATGCAGCTTACGAAGACTGCGTTTTCGATATGATGAACATCTTCCTGCGTGCCCGCAGCTTCGACCCTGCCAACTGGAAGAAGGGTTATGTGGTGAAGTTCCCTATTGTGGATGGAAACGGCCGTACACCTGCCCAGATCAAGTTTTTGGGCAAGGAAACCATCAAGGCCGACAATGGTTTGAAGTATCGCTGTCTGCGCTTGGCTTACATGGAGTTAGAAGACGGCAAGTACAAGAGAATAGTCGATTTCTATGTGACCGATGACGAGAACCACGTGCCAGTACGTCTTGACATGTTCTTGAAGTTTGGCAGCGCCAAGGCTTTCCTCGTTGGTATGAAAGGAACAAAAAATCCCATCACTTCCAGAGTAAAGTGACAAATAAGACAGGTCAAGCTCAACAGCTTCACAGCTTGAGCTTGACCTTTTAAGAGAGATTTCTATTATTTGATTTCTATCGTTTGTATGGTTGTACTGCTTTTCCGATACATGGTTCAAGCCAAAGAGTATCGTAAAGAGTATGATGACGAATGATTTAGCCATAGTTGTATCGTTTCTTTTCTTTATTGTTTACGATGCAAAGATACGGCTATTGCTGTAAATGTTGTGTTATCAGATGGTTATCTTTAAGTTAACGTTTTTCTGATCATGTCTGGCGTGCCACTCTGTTGATGAGTTGTGTCCCTGTAACTTGTTTTTTCTCCATCTTATTGCTTGTCTGAAACTTTAGGCAGGGCGATGGTAAACTCCGTCCACTTGTCTTTCTCGCTCTTCAGACTTATCTTTCCGCCATGGGCATGGATGACCTGGAACACATAGTTCAGGCCTATGCCAAATCCTTTTCGGGTCTTGTTGCCATTTTTCTCGTGTTCGGCAGCACGCTCAAAACGATTGAATACCGATTTCTGTTCGCTCTTCGATATGCCTATTCCCTCGTCGTACACCTTAATATATATATAGTGGTTGTCCTCGAGGGTAGAAATGCGGATGTTGATTTTTTCTTTCGAGTATTTGGTGGCGTTGTCTATCAGGTTGCTGATAGCTTCCTTCAGATATTCCTCGTCTGCAGCCACAGTCGTTACCTTCAGCTGGGTGGCTATATGAATGGGCTTGGCCGACTTGGCTTTGTATTTCTCGGTCACATCCTCTATCATGGGCTCCAGTTTTACTACAGTCTTTTGGATATTCAACTTGCCATGTTCCAGTTTCGAGATGGTGAGCAGTCGGTTGATGAGTGCTAAGAGATGCTGTGCCTCGTCTTCTACGATGGTGAAATATTTCTCTTTTATTTCTGGCTTCTTCTCCAGCACACCGCTGTGCAGGTATTTCGTACCCATGATGATAGAGGTGAGGGGCGACTTCATGTCGTGAACCATGGCATACGAGAAATCCTCGCGCAGGAGGCGAACACGTTCCTGCTCGTTGATATAGTTTATCTGGTCGATAATACTCAGGATGATGACGATGGAAATAAGGATAGAGATGAGGAGCAATACCCAGTTTTGCTGGATGATGTAGATGCTTCCGTTGGTAATGGTCATCTGGAAGCCTACGCTGTAGTCCAGTCTTACAGGCAGAATGTTGGTTTTCACTTCCTCCAGGAAGGGGAAGATATTGCTGTTGATATTTTTGCCTTCCATCACCTTTCCTGTTTTCATGTTCACCTTGTTGATGGCAATGCGGAAAGGCGACTTCTTTGCTTTGATTATGGAGTCGGCAATAATTGTTAAGGTATCGATGTTGGCATCTTGATGCGATTTTTTGTAGATGGCATCATAAAGGGATAGTGTAGAATTATAGATATTACTGTTAGCAACGGTATCTCCCGACTCAAAAAAAGAATCGCACCTATTTGTTTTATCCAACTCTAAGGCGATGGCTTTCTCCAATATCTCATTACATTCCTTTCCTAATTGTCGCGCGTTGATGTTATAGGTGTTCCACATCCAGAATATTTGGATGAAGAGAATGGCTATTAGGGCTGTGGTGCTGAGTATCTTGGTACGGTTGGCATTCATATCATCTTCTCCTTTCTTCTTTATTCATCCAAGAGGTATTCGGTTTCTCTGCCTTCCTTCTTTGCTACTAAATAATTGCTGATGCTGCTTGCTGTCAATGTGGATCCAAAGCATCCCATGGCAGTACACAGAGGAATACTGGAAATATCGGTAGGAATCAGATTACAGATGATACAGGCCACAAATGTCACGATGGTGCTCCTTGTGTTTTTGTAGATATAAAAGAGGAGCGATGTCTGCACGATGCTCCATATCATCATCATGATAATCCATGTCAACGACTGGCCCAGGGTTGTGGCAATGAATGGTATGATGCTGAATACAAGAACGGTAAGGTAAGAAACCCATGTCTTCTTGCCGCATTTGATCAGTTCTTCGTATATCGCGCCGAAGATAATATAGGCTGAGATAAAAGAGCCTATAAGAATCATCGGAAGCATTCCTATATAGTCAAAAGGCATGATTTCCTTGTTGTATATTTTGATGTCCAACAAATTGAAGAGGGCGATAAACATCAAGGTAATTCCAAACAGGGGAAGGGTGTACCAGAACATAGCCTTCCACTTGTATGCTGGATTCACTCTGCCCAGCGTAAACTTGGAAAACTTTGCCTTGCTGAAGGTGAACCATAATATAAGCATAGCAAGAATGCAGAAAACATAAATAATGGGAGTTCCTGCCTTGAGTAAGGAAGCCTGGTCGTTGGCATTTACCTCTTCCAGTTTTCCTGAGACTGCAAGTAGATACCTATCACTATACCACCAACAAACATGGTGCTACAGAATTCCGCTATCATTAATATATAGTAAAGTATCGACTTAAACATAATGCTTTATTTTTATTGTTGTTTTCTTTCTCTGAATAATGTTTTTTCTGTAGTTTCTTTTATCAGACTTGTTGCCTTGTCAGTCCTGTTTTCGCTTTTTCCGGCAGGTTCTGCGAAGGCAGTTTTTCATACCGATGCTTCGACAACGGGCTTGCAGTTATTCTACAATGAGTTTGAAGCCTACGCCTCGGATGGTCCTTAACTCTACACTTGGCTCGTCTTCGATGGCAGTGCGAATCTTCTTGATGAAAACATCAAGGCTTCTCGATGCAAAGTAGTCTTTGTCTTCCACGTCCCAGAAACGACTCAGTACAGCGTCACGGCGCACCACTTCGTTCTTGTTCACTGCCAAGAGTTCCAAAATCTTTGCCTCACGTGCCGTAAGCATCTTCTCGCTGTGGTCCTCCTGGTTTTTCAGCGTGGCATGGTTGGCATCAAGGATATATTTGCCCAGTTTTACGAGCTGGCTGTTGTTCTTGCTGCGTTTGCCTTCCTTCAGTCGCATCAGGCTCTGTATGTGTGCATCCAGCTCTTCGGGTATGAAAGGCTTCTTCACATAGTTGTTGGCTCCGGCAGCATAGCCTGCCTTCAGGTCTTTGGGCGATGTAAGGCCAGTGGTAAAGAGGATGATGGTATCGCCATCTACCTCACGTATTTTCCTCACCATCTCCAGACCGTCCATGATAGGCATGTCTATATCCGATACGATGACATCGGGCTGAAAGGTTTTCCATTCCTCCAGTCCTTGCCTGCCATTGACGGCTGTCTTCACCTCATATCCTTCGATGATATCTTCGAAGCAGCTTTTCTCCATATAGGCGAGGTTTTCGTCGTCTTCTACCAAGAGTAATTTTATGTCAGCCATAACTCTTCTTGTGTTTTAAAGATTATATTCTCTTACCCAATTTTCGCTGGGTTCCGTTCTCATGTGCAAAGATAGTTATTTTGTTGATAAGTTCCAAGTTTTCCACATTACTTAACCTAAAGATAACCCAAAGTCTTAGGCTCCAGAGAGATTGTTTATCCACAAATTTTAATTTGTCTAAATAGATGCCACTAATCTCAAAAAATCATTTATTTTTAACCGATTATCACGATAAAATTTTATATTTGTAGCATTAAATGGTTTTAGAATTATGGCAAAGAAAAATATAGACTTAGCAGTAGTCCTTCATGATGATTGCGACTACAAGGACTGGCTTGTGGAACTCAAGGAACGATTCTACAGCCATCGCCTCAAAGCGTCATGTGCCACCAATGGCTACTTGTTGGACTTCTATTGGAAGTTGGGACGAGACATTGAAGCTAAGCAATATACTAATACTTATGGCTCTGGATTTTACAAAAATCTCAGTCAGGATTTGAAGAACGAAATGCCAGGGGTGAAGGGATTCTCACCAACTAACTTGAAGTACATGAGCTACTTTTATAAGCTCTATGCACCATTACAGGCAAATTGTCCGCAGCTTGCGGACAATTTTATAAAGGACTTGTATATTGCAGATATTCAGCGAGTTGTAGCACAAAGTAAAAATCGTCCGCAAACTGCGGACGATTTCAAATTGCTTTTTCTTATTCCTTGGGACCACCATCGTCGTATCATAGATAAGTGCAAGGGCAATATGGATAAGGCTTTGTTCTTTGTAAGAAAGACTTGGGAGAACAATTGGGGGCGTGACGTTCTGCTCAACTGGCTTGACACAGACCTTTATGAGCGTGACGGCAAGGCTATCACCAACTTCCAGGCTACGCTTCCTGCTGTACAAAGCGACTTGGCGCAACAGATAACCAAAGACCCTTATCAGTTGGACTTTCTTAACTTAAGGGAGAAATATGACGAGCATGACATTGAGGAAGAATTGGTGAACAATGTAACACGTTTTCTTTTGGAACTAGGAAAGGGATTCTCTTATATGGGCAGACAGTTTCGTTTGGAGGTAGGTCAGCAGGAGTTCTTCCCAGACTTGCTGTTTTACAATGCTCACCTCCATGCCTATGTGGTCATTGAGCTAAAAGCCCAGTCGTTCCATCCATCATTCTTGGGGCAACTAAGTTTCTATGTGTCAGCGTCAACCATCAGTTCAAGACCGACATCGACAATCCTACCATCGGTTTGCTCATCTGCAAGGACAAAGACAATGTGGTGGCAAAATACGCCTTGGATTCATACAAAGAACCAATGGGTATATCAGAATATCAACTGTCAAAGCTCTTCCCGAAAGACTTCAAGTCTTCCATGCCGACTATTGAGGAATTGGAAAAAGGATTGAAAGATGATCGAGAATAACGAGCCAAGATGCTTAATTCTCTGATACTATACCATTGGGATTCTTTGTTTCCATATTCTTCTTTGATGCCCCTATCCGTTCTAATATAGACAAAGTTTCCCGTTATGGCATTCTTATCACGATATGGCTATATCCAATTTACTTATACCCTTTGTTGAGAATCATGTTTCGATTTTCAGAGAAATTAAAGGTCACTTGGCTTTATTATATTAGTCCGATTGTACCAATAGTGGTATTTTGGCTATTTTACTCTATCTGTATTATAAGTACTCCAAAGTCTTAGGCTCCAGAGAGACTGTTAAACCACTGACAATCTCTCCTGAGCCGCTTCCCTTCTTGCTCCTTTGGATATGTCATTTAGAATTTGCTATGTTGGTAACTTGTCTAAAAAACAAGTGTCAATTGATATTTCTTCTTCATATATCCAAGAAGTTCTTGATAATGCAGTAGCTAAGATAATTAAATCACAAAATAAGCAAACAGAATAAAATATACGGTTATGACATTTTTCAATTCAATTAAAATGTGTTACATGAAGTCTTTTGATTTTAAGGGAAGAGCTTCAAAGAGTGAGTATTGGTGGTTCTGGCTGGTTCAGGTCCCTATTACTTTTATAGCATTGGGGGCATTGGGGACTTGGAACTCCGAAAAGTTTGATGTACTGTCTGGAGTGTTTTTAGGAATTACTATAGCCTCTATTCCTGCTAACTTTTCTTCTATGATACGTAGATTTCATGATGCGGGATTAAGTACCAAGCAATGTCTAAAGAAATTGTTTTATGCGGTAGCCCCATTCCTTTTTGCTGTCAATTTAATAACAAAGATCGATCCTTTTTCTTCTTTTGCTGTAGTACTCTTAATAGCATTATTATTTTCGCAGTCTCATTTTTCCTGTTGTTCATCATATTGATAGGAGACAGTGTATATGAAGATGAAGAAGAGGAATAAGGGATAAAGTCGTTCGCAAGCCTTGCGAATAAAAAAGCAAGGCTTTCTGATACAACTTATCAAATTTTTGATTAATTTTGCAATCGATACTAATAGATGCTACTATAATATGGGAAATGATACAGAAAATATAAAGATATTGTGCATCGGTGTCGGTGGGGCTGGCACTAATGTAATTAATCGTATGAAGGATATTGGTATTCTGAATGCAGAGTTTCTGACATTTGGAGGATATTGCTATGACTATAGCCATCCCGAAATTCCTCATTATAATCTTATAGAAGCGAATGGGTTGGATAGTTTGCCAAATAGTTCGGATCCTCAAGTCTTTGAAAATTTGGCTAATAATGTTGCCGATGATATAAAGGAAGTTCTTTTGTGTCATTTAAACTCTCGTAAGTTAGAAAATGAAAGAGTGTAAATATTGGATAGTTGTATTGCTACAGCTATGCTTTCTTTCTATCAGCTGTGGAGAAAAGAGGGCAAAACAAGTTGCTCCTGCTCAAGATCATGTCATTTTGAAATTTGAAAATGATGAAGATGGAAAGTATTCGCAAGCGATGATCGTACAAATCATCAAACATTTTCATCTGCCAAATAATACTGTTGTAACAGATGAGGATGTTGATGCAATCTTGTTGAGAAGCATTGATGGGAGAGATGGTATTTATGGCGGTGACGTAGTTACCATTGGAAGTATTATAAGAAGCAGAATGATATTCAAGAAATAGTTACGGCACATCCTATGGCAGATTTGTTGTGGTATAATCCTGATAAAAAACATGGTGTAATGCTAGGGCTGGATTCTGTTTTTGTGGCAAGTGAAGCCATGCTTGTCCCTCTAAATCCTGATGTGGTAGTTGTAAATGGAACAATAGACAAGATGAATACAGTTTATACTTTTATAGTAGATACGGATGCGGGAAAGGCAATATTGTTACACTCTAATCTCGGCTGTGTAGGTTTCACATCTGAAGATGGATTACCAATCTGCCAGTCTTGTCGTCATTATTCTGATACTAGGTTTGGTAGGTATTCTGTCGTTTCTGTTTATGATGAAAAAGGAAACCTCGTCAAGGAAATGTCGTTTGAAGATTATAAAAAAGATGAGGAGTTATGACTGTAATAGAATTGATAACCTATATTCGGCAGCACAAGAAAGCAACTCTTGTAATTTTTGTGTTAGCATTGATAGTGGGAAAAATAGTATCTGTATCTATTGGCATGCACGGTGTTGGGACGTTTGATGGAGAGAAAAATGATATTTTGCGTAGGCGCAACTATTTGATAGGAAAACTGGTGACAACGCCGCAAATAGTAATGGAGGAGATGCCAGGTGGAATGAGTGCGCAGTTCCAAGGAGAATGGGCAATGTACTCTTGTTCTATGTTTGCAGCAGCATTGACAAATATAGCTAAGATTTACCCGAGACAAAAGGAGGTGTCGTTGGGGTATGTTGATAAACTCATAGGGATAGTTATGTCTTCAGAGATACGTGAGTATGATAGAAAAAGATGGTGGGGGGAAGATGCACTTGAGAGCCTTGATGGTGATCATAGCCATGTTTCTTATTTGAGTATTCTTGCTTGGATGATGGGAGAATATAAAGAATTAGGTGGAGACAATAAGTATGATGATTTATATGGGAAAATCTGTTGTACGCTTAATCGAAGAATGCTTGATGCTGAGGCTTTGAATCTTCCTACTTATCCTAATGAACCGATTTATGTTCCTGATATGTTGGTGGCCGTGGTAGCTTTGTCTCATTATGCAGAGTTGAATGATGGGAGGTATCAAGATACTGTGAATAGGTGGATAGAGAAAGCAAAAACTGATTGGTTGGATGCAAAGACAGGTTTATTGGTTTCTTTTTTGGACAATACGGGAGCATATCAGATTGGTGATATGCCGGTGAAAGGGTCTTATTCGGCATTGAATTGTTATTATCTTTCGCTTATAGATAAGTCTTTTGCAAAAGAGCAATACGAGCGATTGAAACATTATTTTTATCAAAGTAGTCCAATTTCTGGCCTAAAGGAATATCATGATAGATTTTTTCTTTTTGGTATGGATGCCGATGTAGGTCCGATTATTGCAAATCTAAGTCCTTCAGGTACAGCGTTTATGGTAGGAAGTGCTACTTACTTTGGAGATTTTGATGTAAGAAGAAACCTTTTGAAGACTGCAGAGATTGCTGGCTCTACTTTCTACGGCTTTACAAAGAATCATTATCTTCTTGCCAACTTTGCCTTAGTAGGGGAGGCTGTTATGCTGGCTATGCGGACTAATGTGGAATAAATATTTTATACTTATGAGGAGACTAAAGAAAATATTAGATTCATGGAATGTACTTCGTCATAGAATGAGAAATCAAAATGAGGCGCAAGAGGTAAAGGCGAAACCGTCTTTTCCTACAACAGGCATTATAGGAGCAATAGCAGGCGATTGCTTTGGAGCAGCTTATGAGTTTAATCCTGTGAAAAGCATCTACTTCGACTTATATAAAGCACCTCGTTTTACAGATGACACGGTTATGACCTTAGCTGTCGCAAAATGGTTGACTATCGACCAAGAGCATACTCATGAGAAACTTGTGGAGTGTATGAAAGAGCTTGGAAGAAAGTATATGTTTGCTGGTTATGGGCAGAAATTCTTACGTTGGATTATCAGCAGAAAAACTGAGCCTTACAACAGCTTTGGTAACGGCTCTGCTATGCGAGTTAGTCCATGTGCGTTTTATGCCAAGACATTGGATGAGGCTTTGGAACTTGCCAAGATTTCAGCTGAGGTAACTCATAATCATCCTGAAGGTATCAAGGGAGCTCAAGCCATTGCTGCTTGCATATTCTTAGCTCGACAAGGGAAGAGTAAGAAGCAAATACGAAATTACATAGAAGAAAACTTTGAAGGGTACAATCTGCATCGAACTCTCGATGAGATTCGTCCTGATTATAATTTTTGGGAGATATGTCAGAAAAGTGTGCCAGAGTCAATCATCTCTTATATAGAGGCTAATTCTTATACTGCGGCAATTCGTAATGCCATTTCTCTTGGTGGGGATGCCGATACGATGGCTTGCATGGCTGGCGGTATTGCTATAGCTACCAAAGGCATGGAAATGCCCGAGGACTTGGCTTACTATATTTATAATCATGTGCTTGACGATTATCTGCGTCAGGTGCTATATGAGTTTAATCAACTGAGCCCACTTTAAAAAGTAAAGCTTGTTTTAAATGTTTATTTCAGTAACTACTCAGTCACACAAGGGAAAGACCCCTGTGGTGAACTGAGTAGTTACAATGTAATGCTATTTTTTCTTAAAAAAAATCTTAATGATGAGCTACTATTCGCCAAAAAATACTATCTTTGAAACTGATAATATCTTGTTATTATCTATCGGTTTGTGCAAGAAACAAACAATATATTAGCAATATTGGATAACTATCTCCATGACAATCCCGATGAGATTGCCAAGGAGATGGCGAATGACTTTAGAAGACGAAGGATAGAGAAAAATATGACACGTGAACAATTGGCGGATAAGTCGGGTGTGGCTGTCAGCAATATCACGCGTTTTGAACAGAAGGGTTTGATTTCGCTCAAAAACTTGATAGGTATCGCCATGGCTTTGGAATATACGTCAGAGATAAGGCATGTCTTCTCGCAACCTAAGTATTCGACGATGGAGGAACTGCAACAGATCAAGCGGAATGCTAACAAGAAAAAAGCACATCGGCTATGAAAAGAATAGAATTTTTGATTGTTAAGTATCATCAAGAGACGGTCGGCACTTTGGCATTGAGTGTCGATGAAAAGGTGTGTACTTTTGAGTACGACAAGCAATGGCTTGCTACAGGTTTTAGCATATCTCCATAAAGTTTATAAAAAATATGATTTGCGATTTTTTCAAGTGAACTCAGTTCTTTTATAATTCGGTATCTATTTTCACTGTTGTTACGTTTGTATATCCTGCGGGAATGGCAGCATGTTGTCCCGTTAAGAATATTAGCGGAGCTGCAACAATGGTACCAGCAACGACTGCACCTGACGTATGATTTTTTCTGCTAAAATCAATTTCTCCTTCAAGTGGAACTTTTGTATTATTGTTCGCAACACAATACAACCATTCAACTTTTAATTTACCCTTTGTTCCTGCAATACCAGATTTCTTTGCAACGAGTACTTTTGCGTATGCCTTTGCCCCTTTTGATATTACAATGCTATCACCGACTTTTATATCTTCAGATACATCAAAAGCCACCAAATCTCCTACATTTACATTCTTGGCACGGATTTCCTTTTTGTTCTCAATGGAAATTAGAGAGCCAGCTTTCAGAACAGGCTTTTGGGCATATGTAAACGTGCTGCATAAACAGAGAAATACCAAAATATTTTTTTTCATATTTTTTTAAGTTTAAAAAAAAATGAATAAAAAGTTCCCCAAAAAAATATAGGGTAAAAAACAACAGTTTCTCAATAAAAAGTTGCGATCTTTGTAATCGCTAAACAACAATTTAAAGAGTAACTGTTATAGATGCAAAATTAAGCAATTTTTCTGAGTTGTCCACATATTAAGTGTTAAAAGTTCATTGAGAACGAATTTAATGTCACTTTTTACCTGGTTTGGGCTTGGTCACCTGTTCTGTAGAATGTCCTGGAGAAGCAAGCAGGCATTCCTGCCGTTCAGCTAATCCTGTCTCTCTGCCTTTTCCGTATAGCAGGTGAAAGCTATACTCCATGTACAAGAAGTCATAGGCAATTCTCTTTCTACTTGTTAAGATTATGTAATTTAAATTATGCAGTTTGCATAATTTAAAACAAATAATTATATTTGCATGCGGAAATCAAAACATAGAAGAATATGGAGAATCCTTTTATCATAACTGGATACATCAAGCCAGAGTACTTCTGCGACAGAAAGCAAGAAGCCAAAAGAATCATCACAAAAATCACCAATGGTGAGAATATAGTCATAATGGCTGCAAGACGTGTGGGCAAAAGTAAACTTATTGACTTTTGCTTGGATTCGCCTACTATAAAGGATAATTTTATTTCTATTTCCATAGATATTCTTCGCACATCCAGTATCAATGAGTTTGCCTTTGAGTTAGGCAAGGCTGTGTTTGAGCAAGCTGCTCGTCGTAGCACTAAGCTGCTAAAGATGGTGGTCAATACTTTGAAATCCATCAATGGCTGTTTTGGATACGACCCAATCTCCAATACACCTACTTTCAACCTCTCCCTTGGCGATATTTCCAATCCCCTCTATACCTTGGAGGAGATATTTACTTGTTTGGAGCAAGCAGACAAAAAATGTATTGTTGCGATAGATGAGTTTCAGCAGATTGGCTATTATCCAGAGAAAAATATGGAAGCAGTTCTCCGTACTTATATCCAAAGATGCAGCAATGCCAACTTTATATTTTCGGGAAGTGAGCGACATCTCATCACTGAGATGTTTTCTGAGAAAGCACGACCATTCTATAATAGTGCAGACATCATGAATCTTGATGTTATTCCTATAGACAAATACACCGAGTTTGCCATTGGCTTGTTCCATCATTTTGATAAAGATATTCAAGCGGAAGCAATTGCATTAGCTTATCATACTTTTGGTGGCAATACATATTATATACAGAAAGTAATGCATGAGGCTTTCAACCAAACAGACCCAAAGGGTGTTGCGGATAGTGAGATGATAGATGCTATTATCCGTTCATTGATATTGGACAATGACCGTAAGTTCAGTGAAATTCTCTCACGGCTAACCTTGCCTCAAAAAGAACTTTTGTATGCTATTGCCAAAGCTGGCATGGCTAAGAAAATTACTTCTGCTGCTTTTATTAAAAAACATAATCTTCGTTCAGCAAGTAGTGTACAGAGCGCCATCAAAAAACTGTTGGAATATCACTTGGTTTCTACCTCGCAAGCTACTTATTATATAGATGATCAATTGATGGGGTTGTGGCTGAAAATGTAACTGATGTGCGAAACTTGATTTTTTCTAAAAGTTTCTTAAAGATAGATTACTTTTTATCAGAAAATACTATCTTTGCAACTGATAATATCTTGTTATTATCTATCGGTTTATGCAAGAAACAAATAATATATTAGCAATATTGGATAACTATCTCCATGACAATCCCGATGAGATTGCCAAGGAGATGGCGGAAAGCAAATGCCGAGAAATCTATGAGGAAGTGATAGGGGTATTGGGTATTGTCCCTTCAAAAGCAGGAAAAATGTGATGAAGTAATCAAAAACATTAGGATTTTATGACAAAGTAGGGTTTTTCTGCCTCATTTTCGATTTATCTGCCTCATTTGATACCAAAATGAGGCAGATAAATTCATTTTTTGGGCAAATAATTGAGAAAATTATCGTAATTTTCTCTTCTTTTTTGATACAACTTTCCCAAATAATCACTATCTTTTCAACCGTAATCCTTGCTGAAAGCCCACGATAGGGCTAAGGTGGGGATACATATACATAAATAAAGGCGTAACTGACGCTTTGGTTTTGACGTGTTAGAACTTCGCAACTTCAAACAAGTTGTCAAAAACAAAGCAATGGGGACGCCTCACAGGGTGTATTATACTGAGTATCTTCTCTATGAAGGGCTTCATTCATTCGCTCTAATTCGGCCCCTCTATCTATAAGTTTCTTAAATTCTATAAGTTTAGCATTAGAAATATCTTGCACAAAGATAATCTTTTTCAAAGATATTTCTAAATGTCTGATAATTAGGGTGATATTTATTATTGAACTTTAACTAAACTTACTTGTTTGGGGAATCATCTTCGTTTGCATAACGAATAAGAAATTTAAGAAATATGGGAAATGCGTCATAAGAAAAATTGCAGATTTCTTGGTTGTCTCAAGAAATAATCGTATTTTTGCTGCGGATTGCAGTTCTATGTTGAACTTGCGGACAAGACTATCAGTTATCTGCTGGATAATATGAAAGATGTATTGAAAATAATTGCTTGCGTATGAGTGTGTTTTTTGCGAGAAAATGTATCAAAGTATCATTATTTAGCGCGATATTCTTGTAAGCATCTGATACACTGTACAATACAAGAATGATACTTTTTCGTTTATTTTACAAAAAGTATCATAAAAGTATCATAAATCGCAAGAAACATCATTAAATTCGGTTTTGAGTCGATTTAAAAGACTAAAAAAGAAGTGTCTTCTATTCCTGTTTTTAAAAAACTTTAGCACCTACTCTTCCTGTATGTAAAGAATGCCAATACAAACTATGAATAAGAAGAAAGATTGACAAGCTGGATTAGGAATAAAATCACATAAGCTGTTCCGTAAGAGACCATCATGTGGTCTGTCTTGCCCATCAAGTGGCACTCAGGGACCAAGCGTCGGGCATCGACTGACCAAGCGATGGACATCAACCGACCAAGCGTCGGGCATTTATTGCCCGTGCGGTGTGCACTGAGTGCCCACTTGACGGGCGATTCTTGGGCACTTCTCGCAGATCGGCGGCTTTGCTTTTATGCATAATGCCTCATGACGATTTTGTGATACTTAGATGACGTTTTTTTATGATACTTCTATCAGATTTATGATACTTCTATGATACTTCTTGTAAAATAAACGAAAAAGTATCATTCTTCTATCTTATTATATGTCAGTTATTTATCTTTACGTTCAGCCAAAAAAATGATACTTTGACACTTTTTCATAAAAAAACTTTTTACGTATGAGCACATGCTCAACGGTAAATCCAAAAAGTATCTGATATGAAATCTTATAGATACAAAAAATACATCACGATATAAACTTTACCACAAAAAAAATCATCCCATATTTTCTGCTTATTTTTTCAATAAATTAGCACCACAACCTCATCAGGGTATTCTCCGAGTACGACTATACGCAGTGGGACAAGGAGATGTTCTTGGAGAAGAAGAAAATCTTTGGCATGAAGAAGTGGTCGGAGTCCCTTTTCGACACTTTCTCCACGCTCTGCCGAGACATGGAGAAAAGTATCTGGGGACATCAGTTCTTAGGTTGATGATGCTGTGGACTCATTTCTTATCCGCATCAATGAGGGCAAGCAGATGCTCTACTGCCACTTCTTGCGGGATATTCTTCTCTATGCAAACCTGCTTGCGGTATAGGCTTACCTTGTTGGGACCGGCACCTACATAGCCATAGTCGGCATCTGCCATTTCACCAGGACCATTCACGATACAGCCCATGATACCAATCTTCAAGCCCTTCAGATGCTTGGTGGCTTCCTTGATCTGGGCAATGGTTTCGCGAAGGTCGTAGAGCGTACGGCCACAACCCGGACAACTGATATACTCGGTCTTGCTGGTACGCAGACGGGCAGCCTGGAGAATACCGAAAGCAGTCTCATCAATGGTCTGGGCAGGGATGTCGCCATTGTTCATCAGCCAGATGCCGTCGGTCAGACGTCTATCATCAAGGCTCCCATGTCGGCTGCGGCTTCCAACTGGAAGTCGCTCTTCTCCTCCTTGCTGTGCTGATACATCTCTGCGAAGATGACAGGGTTCTTCAATCCTGCATTCATCATCTCGTGTACCAGGGCACGCTGGTCGCCAAGTCGGTTCTGGTGATTGCTCACGCAGATGACTACCACCTCCGGATGATTCTTCAAGCAAGCGATGTATTCTTCGGCTGGAGTACCAAACTGCAAGGTGAGGAACTTGATGTCAGCCTAATGCTGGCGATGAGCGGCATAGCCATGGCGGGGAAGATAGGATAGAGCTTGGCACCCGTGGTCTCTGGTTTGCTGTTCAGGGTCTCGTAGACATTATAATCTACGATGTAGCTCTGGCCAGGCACAAACTGCTGAGGCTTCTTTCCACCTATATATATATAGTCGGGTTTGGCATCCTCATTGTCGCAAATCGTGCTCTCGCCATTGATACGGTTGCTGATGACTACGGGAACCTGATTTCCGCCAATATTGCCTACAGCCTGAGTCTCTCTGCGCACAGGACGGAGCCAGTCGAACTGAGGACAAGCCTCGCCAGGAATCAGCAGCTGCCCCTGCTTCTTTCCGATATAATCCACCAGATGGCGGGCTACAGGAATCTCTGCAGCAGGTTCCTCGCTCAGACTTACACGCACGGTATCGCCGATACCATCGGCCAGAAGGGCACCAATGCCCACAGCACTCTTGATTCTTCCGTCCTCGCCTTCACCAGCCTCAGTAACGCCCAAATGCAGCGGATAGCTCATACCTTCCTTCTCCATCTCGCTGACCAAGAGGCGCATAGAGCGAACCATCACCACGGTATTGGACGACTTAATGCTGATGACCACATCGTGGAAATTCTCTTTCTTGCAGATGCGGAGGAACTCCATACAGCTCTCTACGATGCCTTCGGGAGTATCGCCATAGCGGTTGCGGATGCGGTCGGAGAGCGAGCCATGGTTCACGCCGATGCGGATGGCAGTATGATTCTCCTTGCAGATATTGAGGAATGGAACGAATCGGTCTTCTATCTTCTGCAGTTCGTGAGCATATTCCTCATCGGTATATTCCTGCTTGATGAACTTGCGGGCAGGATCAACATAGTTGCCAGGATTGACACGCACCTTCTCGCAGTAGAGAGCAGCAACGTCGGCAACGTTAGGATTGAAGTGAACATCAGCTACAAGCGGTGTCAGATAGCCGTCGGCACGAATGCCGGCATTGATGTTCTTCATGTTCTCTGCCTCCCGTGAACCTTGTGTGGTAAAGCGTACCAACTCGCCACCAGCCTTGATGATTTCCTCAGCCTGACGTATGCAAGCCTCGGTATCATTGGTATTGGTGGTGGTCATCGACTGGATGCGCACGGGATTGTCGCCGCCTAAGTCGAGTGATCCGATATGAGCCACAGAAGAGGCACGGCGAGTGTAATTGAATAAGTCTACCATGTTAGTTGCACTTGTACTCAAACTTCACTTCCGCCAAGTCTTTGTTGGCTTTCTCAATCTTGGCACCAAGGCCAGCCTTCCATGCTTCTACCTTCTGAGCCACTTCCTCATCGCAGAGAGCAATCATCTCGGCAGCAAGGATGGCTGCATTTTGAGCAGCATTGACTCCGACAGTAGCTACAGGGATTCCAGGAGGCATCTGGATAATACTGAGCATGGCATCAAGACCATCGAGCATACCCTTGATAGGCACACCGATGACAGGAAGCGGAGTAGATGCGGCAATAACTCCAGGCAGGGCTGCAGCCATGCCGGCAGCTGCGATGATGACCTTCACACCACGAGCCTTGGCTCCCTTGGCAAATGATTCTACTGCATCGGGGGTGCGATGTGCTGAGAGGGCATTTACCTCGAAAGGAATCTGGTTGTCGTTCAACCAGTTACATGCTTTTTCCATAACAGGCAGGTCGCTTGTACTGCCCATGATAATGCTAACTAATGGTTTCATTGTTTTCTTATATTTATAATTTTACTGAATTCGTTTTCTATTATTCCTGCTGACAGTTTTTTCCCTCAGATGACGAGGAAGGCGCAGACGAGTCCGATGAAGAATCCTGTTACAACCTGCGACAGGCTGTGTTGACGCAGTATCATTCGTGCTGTACCTACCATGCCTGCCAGGATGAGTACCAGACAGAGCCACCAGATGGGGTTGAACGAGAAACTGATAGAATAAGCCAGTAAGGCTCCTGCCACACCGCCTATGGCTGCTGTATGGGTGGATATCTTCCACCATATATTGATGAAGGCACACACCATCTGTATAATCAAAGCAGCCACTAAGATGATGCTGATGACACGGGGAGTGTTGCGGTATTCCATCAGGAAAAAGCACCCAAAGTAGCACACGATGGAGATGATGTAGGGCACGATGCGTCGTTCTTTCTTGCCCAGTTCGGTGGTGCTCCATCCCTGGTATCGGCGGTAGATATGGATAAGTACCGAAGGCAGAAGAATGGTAAACAAGTAGACGGTGAGCAGCATGGGCAACTTATAAGCCAAAGGCAGGAGCGACATGTAACTGAACAGAAACAATGCCACAAGTCCTACCAAGGGCAGATAGAACGGTGTGAAAAGCATGCTCATGATGCGTGCTGTCAATATGATATTCTTTTCTTTCATAACAATCTTTTTGTTTTCTAAGCCTTGCATCTATTTTCTAAGTCTTGCTACAGGAATGCCCAACTGCTCTCTGTATTTGGCTACCGTGCGGCGGGCTACAGGGAACCCTTTTTCTTTCAGCACCTTGGAAAGGGCATCATCGCTGAGAGGTTTTTTCTTGTCTTCGTGCTCTATTAGTTCTTTCAGAGTCAACTTGATTTTACGGGTCGACATTTCCTCGCCGTCTTCGGTGGTGTAACTGTCTGTAAAGAAGAACTTCAGCGGAAAAGTTCCCCATTTTGTCTGGGCGTATTTCATGTTGCTGACACGCGATATGGTACTTTTGTCGAGTCCTGTACGTTCTTCTATATCCTTGAGAATCATAGGTTTCAAGTCGGCCTCGTCGCCATCGAGAAAGAATGCTTTCTGTCTTTCGATGATGGCTTTCATCGTGACGATGAGTGTGTGTCGGCGTTGCTGATGGCTTCGATGAATCCTTGTGCCTTGTCAACTTCTCCTTGGCATAGAGCAATGCCTCCTTGTCCTGCCGGCTCATGTTTCCCTTGTTCTTTTTGTAGGTGTCTATCATGTCGGTAAATGAGGTGGAGACGGTCAACTCGGGCATATTGCCCCGGTTGAGCGAGAATGTCACCGTGCCGTCGTCGTTGGTGTCGACGATGAAGTCGGGCGTTATCTGTTGCAGGTTTCTGCCTTCGGTCTCGCCTAACGATGCTCCCGGCTTAGGGTTGAGTTTGCGTATCTCTTCCTGCAGGGTGGCGAGCTGGGTGTCGTTCAGTTCAAGTCCCGTCTTTATCTTGTCCCAATGCTTCTTGGTGAACTCGTCGTAGTAGTCGGTGAATACTTCTTCCATCGACTTTCGCAACACGCCCTTAGGCATGCGTTTCACTTGTAAAAGCAGACATTCCTGCAGGTTTCTTGCTCCGATGCCGGCAGGGTCGAAGGTTTGCAGAATGTGCAATATCTTCTCCAGCTTCTGTTCGCTGACGTCTATATTCTGATAGATGGCGAGTTCGTCGCAAATACTGTCGAGGTCTTTGCGCAACAGGCCGTCGTCGTCGAGTGATCCGATGAGATATTCCATGATCTGCTTTTCGGTATCGTCGAGCATCTGCATGTCCATCTGCTCCTTCAACTTGTCGTAGAAGGAGATGGTGTCGCCGTAAACCATTTCCTCGTAGTCGGCATCCTGCTTGTTGTTTCGGTCTGAATTATAGTCGGGCATCAGGTCGTCGCGTCCTATGTTTTCCAGTGCCGAGTCGAGAGCATCTTCTCTTTCCTCCTTTTCTGTCTGTGCCTCGTAGTCGTCCTCCTCGTCATTGTTATGCGAGTCGTTGTCTTCCGGCAAATGATCGTTTTCGTTTGTGTCATTTGCCAGCATGTCGTCTGGATTCTCGCTTTCCAGGGCTGGATTGTCGTCCAGCTCAGCATTGATGCTGTCTTCTAATTCGGTAAGTGGCATTTCCAAGAGTTTCACCTGCAACATTTGCTGGGCAGAGAGCTTTTGCAGCTGTTGAAGCTTCTGTTCTTGTGTCTGAATGAGTTTCTGAGCCATTTTTACTTGGTGTGAGTTGTATTTATTGTTTTTTGAAGTAAATTTTCAGTTCTGTGGCAAGCTGATAGAGTTTGTCAGGATTGCCGTTCCCATATCGTTGCCAGATGGCACTGCAGTCGTTGAGCAGAGACTGATGAGCACGTCTTCTCGGTTGAGATACGGGTCGCAGAACATGTATATGCTCATCACGTCGGCTATCTTCTCCGGTGTGGTATGTATCAGTTTGGCAAGATCGATAATCTCTGGCGTCTCAGCCACCATGGTGATAGGGGTGAGCTGGAAGTAGAGGTCGAGTATGATGATGAGCTTCACGGGCGTGAGGGTGGGGTCAGCCTCAAGCGGCTCCCAGTCGCGCTCGAATGTTTCGTTGAGCTTCACTCCCTGGTAGAATGCCTCTGCATTACCGTAGCCCTGCATCTTTCTGAGCATCTTGATGTCGTGAGACAGCTTGCCTGGCTTGTTGGCATACTTCTCCCATAGCCGTGTGATGCGAGGTGTCATCATTCTCAGCTTGAACATCTGCTCATGCAGGTAGGTGGGTGGTATGTGCAACTCCAGGCTTAGGTCTACCATACCTTTCGAATAGAGCGGTTTTACACCCATGGGCTTCTTCTGATACAATTGTAGCAGCAAGAGCCAGTATTCTTCATTCCAAAGGGGATGTTTAGCCATAATACATATCTTATTTTAATGTTATGTGCAAAAATACGACTTTTCGTTGGTTAAACAAAATAAAATGATAAAAAATACGCAACTCCGAACTTTGTCGAAATTGCGTACTTAGAATGCTATATTCCCAAATTTTTCATAACTCAAAAAGTGTTCTGCTTTCGCAAGTTTCACACTCTGTTTCGTCGTCCTTGAATAAACAATCTTTTATTTACCTTACTTTTCTAATACCTGTTGTCCTTGAATAAACAATCTTTTTAATCTACCTTAAATTTACTAACTAAAACCTAAACAACTAACAATCTTAACCTAAAAACCTAATAACCTTTTGTCTTATTGACGATGCAAAGGTACGACGATTAGAGATAACTGCCAAAATAATTGATGGGAAAAGCAAGAAAAACTCCTTTTTTTTGACCTAAATCAACTGTTTGTGTGCGTGCACAAGCAGAAACAGCTATTTTAGTGCTTCTTTACTGATAACTGCAGCTATGGTTTTAAGGCGCAGATAGTCTTCCGAGAGGCAGATGTGTCCTGCCTTGCCCCAATGGTTGCCCCAGGAGTTGCGGCATACATAGTAGTTACGATGGTTCTTGCTGATCATGCCGATGATTTCCATCACGTGGTCGTCGGTGGTTTTCAGACTTTCGAACTCTCTTTGGCGTGATGCCTGTGTGGTGGGAAGCTGAGAAGGCAGAACGTCTACAAAACCATGTCGGGGATGATGAAAACCTTCCTCGCTGATGTCTCCCTCCCAGCAAACTGGATGTCCGTGGCTGATGGCGTTACGGATGTATTGCATCAGCTGGTCGATGGGCACATTAAGAAAAACTTCTTGGGTCTGGTTGTCGGGTGTTTCCAATGCAAATCTCTCGCCGAAGGGATGATGTGTGAAACTGGTGAGCATCTCATATTCGCCAGGGAAGCATACGCTGTTGGCAAACTCTTCGGGCGTATATTCTGCACCGAGCATATATACAGTCTTGGCAGGCATATAGCCATCTCGTCATCGAAAAGACGGTTGAGCCTGCTTTTCAGTTTCTCAATACCTATTTGTTGGGCAATGGCATTGCGGCACAGAAACTCCACCTTGCGGCGCAGAACTCTCATGTCGATATCCTTCTTGTCCTCATAACTGTCGTAGGGAACTATACCATACTTATTTATATAATGTATTAGCATGGGCGCCATGCCTCTCATGCTGATGGGCTTGGTCCCTTTAGAAAAGTAGTATTCTACGGCCTTCTCCTGCAGCATCATTCTGGCAATATAAGCCACGGACAGGTTGACCGAATCGCCCTTCATGATGTGCTCGCTCTCCATTGTGGCAAGCATGGCGTATGCCCAGCATAGAGAACTCTTGCCCTGATTCTTGACAGGGGTTGTGCTTATCAACTTTGTTTCTTGGACAACAGAACCTTGTGGCGTGTTGCAGGATGTGTGACTACTCTTGTACTGGCAACTGCAGATGCAGAGAGTCAATATGGTGATGATGATTTTATTTTTCATAAGCGCAAAAATACAACAATCTTTCTGAAGTACGCAAGATCCCTATGATTATTTTTCATTTATTTACCATGAATTATTTTGTAGTGTCTGCAAATAAATGTACCTTTGCACGAAGAAATTTAAACGTTTAAAGATAAAATGGCATTAAAATGTGGTATTGTGGGTCTTCCTAATGTAGGAAAATCCACATTGTTCAACTGTCTGTCGAGTGCAAAGGCACAGGCAGCCAACTTCCCTTTCTGTACTATCGAACCAAACTTGGGCGTCATCACCGTACCGATGAGCGCCTTAACAAATTGGCAGAGATAGTTCATCCAGGTCGTATCGTTCCTGCTACATGCGAGATTGTAGACATCGCAGGATTGGTAAAAGGTGCCAGCAAGGGTGAGGGTCTTGGAAATAAATTCTTGGGAAATATTCGTGAGTGTGATGCTATCATCCATGTTGTACGTTGTTTTGACGATGACAATATTGTTCGTGAAGGTGGTGCTGCCGTAGATCCATTAGAGGACAAGAGTATCATCGATACCGAGTTGCAGCTCAAGGACTTGGAAACTATTGAGTCTCAGCTTTCCAAGCAGCAGAAAACTGCAGCAGCAGGAAACAAGGATGCCAAGGTGATGGTGGCTGTGCTCGAAGCTTATAAGGAAGTGTTGGAGCAGGGAAAGAATGCCCGTGCCGTGACTTTCGAGAGCAAAGAGGAGCAGAAAGTGGCTCACGACCTCTTCCTTCTCACAACCAAACCAGTTCTCTATGTTGCCAATGTGGATGAGGCTTCGGCCAAGACTGGCAATGAGTACAGCAAAAGAGTAGAGGAGATGGCCAAGGAGGAAGGTGCCGAGTGCATGGTTATCGCAGCCAAGACAGAGGAAGACATCGCATCGCTCGAAACTTACGAGGACAAGTTGATGTTCTTGGAGGAACTCGGTCTGGAGGAGAGTGGCGTGAACCGTCTCATCAAGAAGGCTTATGCCCTGCTGAATCTGGAGACATTCATCACAGCCGGCGAGATGGAGGTGAAGGCCTGGACCTATCACAAGGGCTGGAAAGCTCCACAGTGTGCGGGTGTAATTCACACCGATTTCGAGAAAGGATTTATTCGTGCCGAGGTGATCAAGTACGACGACTATATCAAGTATGGCTCTGAGGCTGCTGTACGTGAGGCAGGCAAGCTCGGTATCGAAGGAAAAGAGTATGTTGTGCAGGATGGCGACATCATGCACTTCAGATTCAATGTATAATAATATATAATGTATAATGTGTGGTGATTAACCCTGCGCGTTTTTCACCACTTCTATTATAATATAGAAATGATGGCTAATCTGCTCAATTATATTGTTTGGGATCCTGATCCCATTCTGTTTCATTTGGGTCCGATAGCATTGCGTTACTATGCCACTTGCTGGCTTGTAGGCTTGCTGTTGGGTTATCTGCTGATGCAGCGCCTTTACAGGCAGCAGAAGATAGGCGATGAGAAGTTTGAACCACTTTTCATCTATATCTTTATCGGTATATTGGCGGGTGCACGTTTGGGACATTGCCTTTTCTATCAGCCAGAGTATTTTCTCAGTCAGTGGGATCATGTTGTAGAGATGCTGATTCCTATGCACCATCTTCCTGACGGCAGTTGGAAGTTTACCGGCTATGAGGGATTGGCCAGCCATGGAGGAGTGATTGGTTTGTTTGTAGCCATTTGGCTCTATTGCCGTAACTTGAAGGTAAAAGGATGGGTAGTGCTCGACAATATGGGCATTTGCTCGGGCATAGCTGCCGCCTTTATCCGCATCGGCAACCTGATGAATTCCGAGATTATCGGCAAGGTGACCGATGTGCCATGGGCTTTCATTTTTGTCAAGGAAGACCAATATCCCCGCCATCCAGGACAGCTCTACGAGGCTATAGCCTATCTCATCATCTTCCTCCTTATCTTCTTTATCTACAAGAAGAAGGGGCCTAAGAGCGTAGGCTCTGGTCTTTATTTTGGTCTGTGTCTTACTCTTATCTTCACCTTCCGTTTCTTCATCGAATACACGAAGGAGATTCAGGTAGCCTTCGAGGCTGGTCTGCCTATGGATATGGGACAGATTCTCAGCATTCCTCTTATTCTTCTCGGTGTATGGAGCATCGCCTCCAGCTTCAGAAGAGCAAAGAAGATACAGGCATAAGGCGATAACGGAAAGACCTGTTAAGCGAGTATTTTTTGATAAAAAGCTTCATATTCTTTAGCCACCTTCACATAGTCGTGATGGTGGCTAATGTATTCTATACCCTGTCTTTTGAGTTCAGGAATCAGCTGGGGATTCTCGATGAAGTGTTCCAACTGCTGGTAAACACTTTCATAATTGGGCAGTACATTGATGATGGGGCGCAGATGTTCCTCGTGCAGAATCTCGTAGTTTTCGGGTTCTCCTCCTCCTATACAGATGATTCCTCTTGCCATGGCCTCCAGAGGATTCATGGAAGGTGTGTAGCTGTATAATTGATCGAGGATGGCATCGCTACCGTTCATCATCTCAATATATTCGGCAAAGGGAACGCTTTCTGCTATGCGGAGTTCCACCTTTTCAGGGTATTTCTCAGCTATATCTTGTGCAGCTTTCAGCATGATGTCGGTTCCCTTGTATTCACTTCTGTTCTTGTTGATGCCGATGAAAAGTTTTACTTTATCGGGTGTCTGACCTTTGATATCTGCCTGCTGGGCGTAAGGTCGGATGGGGAAGGGAATAAATGTTGTTTTATCTGGAAAAGAAGGCTTATAGCATACCCAATATTCATACAGGCCGGTAACGATTCCGTCGCAGTCCTTTGCTATCATCTTGTTGAGGCGTTCCTTTTCTGTTCCTATCCAGTTCTTTTCTTTCTCTCAAGGCGTCAGCATTTGGTACGTAGTTGGTTGCCGATGTTGAAGTCGCTGTATCTCAGAGGCTTGTCTTTGCAGCATACATTGACCCAATAATAGTCCATTCCGAATCCGCCAAGGATGATTTTCTTGTTGTGCCGGCGAAGGTAACGATAGATGGGGAATATGCGTTCAGCCTTCAATTCTAAGAACATAGGATTGATGAGTTGCACAATGTCGTATCCGCGCAGTTTGGGCAAGACCGTCAGCAACTTGGCTAAATAGATAATACCTCCCTTTTTCCCTGGTTTTCGTACCAGGTCGATGTCTCGTGGATAATTTTTCCAGAAGTCACCATTAGAAAGCACGGTTACCTGATGCCCCAGCTTGCGAAGTCCGTCAGCAAGCGTGGCATGCACATTACTATATTCGCCCAAAAGAAGAATTTTCATCATTGGCTTTCTCTTATTTCAATTTTAAAAGAGTGTAGAACAGGATTTTTCTGGTAATCTTGTTATTGATGGCTTTTGCAAATATCTGATATTTCTTTGTGTATTTTTTATCAGGAAGCGGAAACAATCCTTTATCATGCAATCTCTTGATATTTTTTTCTAAATGTTTGTAGTTCTGTGCCAATACGATAGTATTGTACAGATAGTCCATGGTGAGTTGGGCTATTCGTCGGTTGAGAGCGATACGCTCTGGTTCTGAAAGATAATTTGATTTCTCTTGTAGTTGGAAAATTACCTTCTCCGTATCGGCCAGTCGTTTGAGATAATGACGCTTATCTTCTGTTTTATGCATAATAGAGTCTTTTCTCTCACGATAATAGTAAGCTTTTGTATCTGTTGTTATGATGCGCTCTGCCTTTAAAAAAAGTATAGGAGTAAACTCCTCATCCTCATGCAGAATACCAGGAGTGAAACGTTGTTGCTGCAAGAGATCTCTCTTGAAGGTATAACACCAAGCTGCAGCCCGAAGATTGTTGTTGTATAGATAAGCACTGCCACTTATGGGTTCAGAATACTGATAAGGAACTTCTTTATCAAATGTTTTATTTGAAGAAGTGAAATGTACAATATCAGGATTGTGATAGCGTAAGAGATCCAGACAATGCTCGTACCCTACCTGGATAAGACTGTCATCTCCGTCGACAAACTGGATATATTTGCCAGAAGCATTTTGCAGTCCGGTGTTTCTTGCAATAGACAGACCTTGGTTACGTTGACGTATATAGATAATGTCATCTTGGTATTCCACTAAATCGTTGATGGGCGAAATATCGCTTCCGTCGTCTACCAGAATGATTTCTCTTTCTCTTGAGTTGAGAGAGAGTTGCAGGATGCTTTTCAGACATTCCACAAGATATTCTAATGGCAGGTTGTAAGTTGTGATGATGAAACTTACTAAAGGTATTTGTGTATTTGCAATCATATTATTTTCTTCTATATAATCTGTGTACGAATTTGTTAAGTCTGCATAGGTTATGATAACCTATAATGTTAAGTAATCTTAGTTTAAAAACTTTGATTTTCACCGATTTACCAAGTTTTTCAACATGGTGGATAACTGGTGGATTATTTTCGTATTGTCCCGAAAACTCATAGAGGTCGAGCAAGACATTAAGAATTTGTGTCATGAAAATTTGCAGAGAAAGGCTATATTTCTGGATCAGTTTCTCTTGACTCCCGATTTTGTTCATAATGGCTTGAAGACTTTGGGTATGACCATCATACAGATTGTATAAATCCTTGTATGTTGCATTTGCCGTGATGCCTTTGGCATTCCACCGATATTCATAGCAACCAACGTTTGTAGTTCTGATGTTAGGAGTAACGAAACTCCCATGATATGGCAGAAGGCCTATGAGATATGGGACAGTCAGGACATCCTCGAAATTTTTTCCTTTAGGAAAGCATATATGTTCAAATAAAGCACGTTTATATATCTTATTCCAGGCATAAGTGTGGTTGTATGCTTTCTCTTCCAGCCAATAGTCAATGGCATCTTGATATTCTTTTTCTTTAAAAGACAGCAAATGTTCTTTGGAATCGTTTCCTAACCTTTCCATTACAGGATATTCCAAAATATCTGTTTCTGGATACGTGATTATTTTTTCTATGACGAGTGAAAGAGTGTCTTCTGCTATCGTATCATCGCTGTCTATGAAAGTAATATATTCTCCTTTGGCTTGTAGAATTCCAGCATTGCGTGCATCGCTCAACCCTCCGTTTTCCTTGTGAATAACTTTGACTCTGCCATCTTGTCTGGAATATGCATCGCAGATCTTAGGACTGTCATCAGTCGAGCCATCGTCTACGAGAATAACCTCGTAGTCGGTGAATGATTGCCGCAAGATGCTGTCAAGACATCTTGGCAGCGTGTCTTGCGTGTGATAGACTGGTATGATGATGCTTAGTTTCATGCCTACAAAGTTACTGAAATATAATGTGATAGCAAACTTATTTGGCTAAAATGTGGTAAATGTTTGTTACCCGAAGTCGCAGTAAGGCTTTTATGCCCCGATTATTTGTAACGGTAGGCAATATTCTTGATTCTTCTCGCAATGTTCCTGGTAGGACAACAAATAACGAGATACTTTTTTGATGATACGACAGGGTATCATAATAGCCTTCTGGTACAATGTATGAGTGTTCTCTGTAAGCCAAGATTCTCTTGTAAAAAGGAAGAGAATTGAGGTCTTCGTCTTTTAATAAGAGTTTAACTTCTTTAATTTGACAATTAGCCTTGATTTCCAGCACCATTAATTCCTTATGCGTATTGTAGGTGAAAAATGATTTTTTTATTTGATTTTTTTTCATTTTTTCTACAATATCTTTTGGAAGAAAGTATAATTTGTCTTTATCGAACAATATCTTTATACACTTTAAGTATGCGTTGTTCTGTACGAATCCCTGCGCATATTCAAAAGGTCCAAATTTAACAGGCTCTCGTAAGTAATTGTCGAATATACTTGAGAGTACAGGGTTGGAGGCTGGCCTTATTTGAGGCACAGAGACAATCTCTACTTGGGGCGTCTTCAGTTGTTGTAGAATGTATTGATCATTTTTATAGTTTTCTAATGAATAGTGCAGAACTGGTATATACATCAAAAGCATGGCGACATTACAGCCTATGGTTAGGCCTTTCTGATATTTATGAATGCTTATAAGTAAGTTTATAACGATTATCGTAGCGATGAATTCTGTATAGAATATCACTCTTGTTTCGGTGGCTCCACTGCCAAATACAGGTATAAATGTGAAAATCCACGTCAAGTAAAAATACTTATAACGATTGAAGTGCACTTTCCAAATAGTTCTCTTCTTATAGAATAATAGGAGAGAAACAGCCAACATAAGATATGATACACGTAGATGAAGTAAATTAACTCCACCAAATATGATTTTTTGTGTCATTAACTGCCATAAGGAGTCTTGTTGTCCTATACGTTGTATGGTTCCTGGAGATGAGAGACAAACGAAGGTTCCTAAAGCATAAAATACCGTACAATAGAATATGGGCGATTTGAATATCTTATGTTTGTGATAGTTAAGGATGCAATATATGATAAGAGTTAATGTTATGGGAAACGTAATACCTTCGTGTAACCAACCAAAGAAAAACGAGGACATTGACAGGCCTAATATGTATACTGACATGCTTTTCTCTTTAATATGGTTTAACATGAAAACAAAGCACATGGTTGCTACGGTTGCCCATAAATAGTTGAATAGTGCTGCAAAAAATAAGAATTCATTATGAAATCCAGGTATAAGCAGAAAAAGCATAGCCGATGTGATGGAAAGTCCAAACAGCGTGTTTTTGCCTTGTGATGCCATTCTTGTAGTCATACAAATAAGGCAACCAAATAATATACTGCTTATAATATTGCATGCCTCTTTACCTATTATTCCATCAAATAATTGTATGAAAAAATGTATTATACTTCTTCCGTTGACTACTTGATAGTGGATGTATTGTGATTCAATAATGTCGAGAATTGATGCTATAGGTCTGTTGTATGACTCGCTGTCGTGGGGCCATACAAATTTGTATAATACATCATCAGACAACGTTATGGGTGCGAGATGACATAGGATATAGTATAATATTCCTATTGTTGATATATATACTAACTGATACTTTTGTCCTGCTATTAATCGTTTCATACCCCTTCTTTTTCGTTAATAATATATACGGGTCTGTGTTTTGTTTCTATAAAAATTCTGCCTAAGTATTCTCCAATGATTCCCAAAGAAAGGAGTTGTATGCCACCCAAAAAGAGAATGACAATAATGAGCGTAGGGAAACCATGTACAGGTTCACCTAATATGATAGTCTTGAAAAAAATGTAGCACATATAGAAAAATGCTGAAATAGACACGATAATCCCCAGTAATGTAGATATCCGCAAAGGAGCAATGGAATAGGATGTGATGCCCTCTATCGCTAAATTGAAAAGCTTGCGATAGTTGAAAGATGATGTGCCGTTTGTCCTATCCCCTTGTTCAAATTCTACCTCTTTCTTGTTGAATCCTATCCAGCAGTATAGTCCTTTAGTATATCTCTGAGTTTCGCGGAGTTCTTTCAGTGCGTTGATACATTTTCTGTCAAGCAGGCGGAAGTCGCCGACGTTGGGAAGAATGTCTACGTTTGCGATTTTTTGTAAAATCTTATAATAAGTGATGGAAAGTTTTTCTCTCAACCAACTTTCTTTTCCTCTTTTTTTCCTCTTTGCATAAACATCGTCATATCCCTGTTCCCAAAGTTTCAGCATTTTGGGAATAACCTGAATAGGATGTTGTAAGTCTGCATCCATGATGATACAGCAATCTCCATGTACGTGGTCGAAACCTGCCAGCATGGCATTCTCCTTGCCAAAGTTGCGAGACAAATGGATGTAGCAGAAGCGTTTGTCTTTTGTTCGGATATCCTTGATGATTTCAAAGGTGTGGTCCCGGCTTCCATCATTAATGAGAAGTATCTGCCATAGATATTCGCTATGCTCATTCATAAATGATGCTAAGTTTTGGTAGAGATTTATGAGGTTGCTCTCTTCGTTATAGCAAGGATGATGATTGATACTTTTTTCATTTGATTACCTCCACGTTTTCTTTATTGATGATCCAAACGCAGTCATATTTCTTTTTGATGCGTTGTGCAAGTTTTCTGGCTTCTTGTTGTACTTCTGGTGTACGTTCCAAAGTCGTGTCTCTTATTTCTGCAGGCCATTTATAGGCAGTTACTGCCCAAACAGATATTCCCCATCCTATAGCTTCTTCGGTCGGTACACAGAAAGATGAAAATTTTGGCATATCGTCACGAATCAGGATACAATATACCTTATTTACAGGTTTCTCGGTTTTTCTTACAATTTCTTCTGCTATACTTTTGCTGGGAAGGGATGTTTGCCATGCCATATACCAATGATGAACGTCGGTTATGATAGCTGCTGTCAAATATAAGAAAAATAAAGTCTGAAGTTGGGGCTTATTTTTTTGATACTTATGGCATAAATATCCTATGATGATAGCTGCTATACCTAACGAACTATAAGCATTCATAATGCTCATGCTGATTAATAAATGTGGTGAGGCAACAATGAACAAGACTGCAATCAGCAGCCATATTTGTTTATGATGCCAAATCGTTTTATTCCACCAAATCTTAACCATGAACGCACAAGACAGAAGTATCGTTAAGAAACCGATATAGAGATTTCTGTTTGGTTTGTTTACGATAGATATATAATCTGCAGCAAACCAAGTATAACTAATCCAGTTAACCAGTCCTTTGATTCTGCTATGAATACTGACTACGTCTTCCTCGTAACTGCCATTTTTAATATATGTGTATGGCAATGAAAAACGGACAATACAGTATGACAGAGCTATTGCAAAACCGAAGACAAGTTCTTTCCGGCATGTTTTTTTGTCGATTTTGTCAAAAGTAAGTGCATGATTGGTGGTACAATGGCCCATGCTAATCCATTGTCTTTGGACAGAACAGACATATAAGTGCAGACAACCCATGCTATGTATTTTTTCTTTCCGTTTATTGTTAAATACAAAAAGACAGATAATATTCCCCATAGATGCGAGTAGCTTTGGTTTAAAGCATCACAACTAAGGATGGTTCCCATTGTGCATGGAGATATATAGAAAAATAGGGTTGCTATGTTTCTTGATGTCTTGTTGAATTCTAAAACTTCAGTAAGTTTGTATATGACAAAGGTGCTACCCATATGTGCCATGAATATCAGTACATGGTTCAGTGTAGGATAAAGATGGTAGTCTATGGCATTGACATATCCCATGATGGCATCAAAAGGACGCCATGTCATTCCCAAAGGAAATATGTATGTTTGATAGTCAAGGGCATAGTTAGGCATAGATAGAGTGGTCCAGTCATCAAATGTTGGCAATATGAGTAATATTGCCCAAAGAATGAAAGGGGCACTTATTATGATACCTAAGATATATGGATTTTTATTTCTCATTAATTAATAATTGCGATTTTACATACGACACCTTTGTCTCCTTCTTCAGTTGCAGTCATTACCATATAAATACCACTGGCTACTTTTTTACCTTTCAGGTCTGTGCCATTCCATTGGTAAATTCCAGAAGAGCTTTTTCCTTGGTGTACTAAAGTTCCATTAGATGTGACTATTTTTATATTGGCATTAAGGGAAAGGCCTGTTATTGTAATAAGGCCAGTATAATCAGGTTTTACAGGATTTGGATAGGCCCAGACATTATCTTTGGTCATTTCTTCATTGCTGGAATTAGAATCGCTCATGTAGGAGCATAATCCGTTTTCTGTACCGATATAAACTTCACCCGTGTCATCATTGATAGCGATAGCTTCTATATTGTCTGATAATAATTTGCTATTCGATGTGGTAAAATGGTTTAATTGCTCTAAGTTGTCACTGCTGATAAGATATACTCCATTGTTTTTGGTACCAAACCATTTTCTGTTGGCTTTGTCTATAGCAATGCATGAGATGTTCATGCCTGTCAATAGATAGTCAGCATAATTGGTACCATCGTTACGGGGCACTTTTACCTGGGTAAATACTGGAGAGTCTGCTGTAATCTGATTGCTTTCTAAGAGGAAAGGTCCCTGGTTGGTGCTATCCATAAGTTCTTGTTTTTGTCTTCTGCGATGCAGCTTATGCCAAATATGTTACTGATTGTCGTACCATCTTGATTGGTGATAGAGGTGAATGCCTTAATGACTCCATCATCGGTATTATTGGTGGGAAACTGATAGCAGAAGAACGAAGGATTTGCCCAATGGTTATTGACAAACCAAAGCAATCCTCGGCTGTCTATCATCATGCTTTGTAGTGTAGCTAAACTCTTATTCTTGACTCCGTAAGATTCATATTTCATAAGTTCAGATTTAGATCGAGAAATCCATTTTTGATCTTTACTGTATTCTATTAATGAACTGTTGGGAGCTTCGCTGTTTAATAACCATAGGTTTCCCGAAGCGTCATATTTGATACCTTGTACAAGTTCATATTCTGCATTATTCTGTAAACCTCCAACGATTTCTATAAGAGAATTTGTATGGTTGTAATGTTTAACAAATTTTCCATCATAGAACTCATAAAGCCCATTTCTACCTCCTGCAAAAACATGCTTGATGTCTAAAGGATCATAATCTATACATACGAGATCTTTATATCCCACACCTGTAATGTTGGAGATATTGTCATCTTGATATATGTTCCAATTGTCTTTCCCTAAGATTTGAATGCAGGCATCCTTTTGTCCGCCCACATTTCCATTACAAGTATATAATTGATTATTTGCGTATTTTAAAAAACCAAAGTAGTTGTATTTCGGGCCTCCTGGATTAAGGGTGCTTACGAGTTGTTTTAACTCACTTTTATCTTCTTGTGCTTTAGCAACATAATTTCCAACTTTCTTCCAGTTGTTCTTGTCTAATAAGTTGCTGGACAGGGATGCGCTATATTTTCCCTTTGCAGAACTGTAAGCATAAATGGTGTTTCCTTCAATTTCGCACCAGTTGACAGGGAAGCCGAGATTGTAGGTGTCTGTTATCTCGATATCAGTCATATTCAACTTCACAATACCGAAACCATTACTTACATAGCATATTTGCCATACATATAGATATCGTTTATAGTTTTATCCCCTGTGGTTGATGCTGTGTAGTAATCGGAAAGATTGGTTACCTCAAAGTTACTGACATTCATCAAGTCAATATTGAAGTTGCTGTAGATGATAAGCAGGCGTTTGGCGGTCTTATTGTAAGCGATGCGTTGTATTTTACAATCATTCAGATAGTCTGCCTTACTGAATGTCTGTATACTTTGGTCGTTTTGGTTGTATACATAGAGGTCGTTAGAGGCCTTAATAAAGAGGAGGTTTCCTGCTTGTTCTATCTCTTGTACATCATGATAGGCCAAGTAAGCTTTCCAATCGCCGATGGCGGCAAATGTTGGGATAGTTGTGACCTGAAACATCAGAAACGAAAGGAAAATCAATATTTTTTTATTCATATATCTAAATGTATATAATATAATAACTTATATATATTAAACCACAAAACACTTGGTTTATTGCCTGTTAAACGTGATTTTATATGTAAACCAACCATGGGAAAAGTCTGTTTAATAGTGGTTTTACAAATATCATTCGCGTAATTAGTTCAGAATAAGTGATGAGTTTAGAGTAGCCTTTTAGTTCTTTTCTAAATTGATACAATGTTCTACATGCTTCTTCCGTTTTAAGAATGAAGCGATAGTTTGTTTCATATTCATCCAACAAGATAGGGTTGTTTATATGGGTAATGTGATATCCTTTTTGACAGATGGATTTACCAAATAAAACATCTTCATAACCATAGTATTTGAAGTTCTCGTCGAATGGGGTCCTTATTATAATATCTTTGAAAATAAGAAAATTGGTAGTACGAAACTCTTTGTTTCCTATTTTTTGTCTATGCTTGTAGTTATGCTGTTTTTCGCATTTCTTTTCATATTTGTAACGTAGGTTGTCTTTGAGTGTGATAGGGTTTCCGCCGATTTTAAGACCTCCGACTATTACATTTCCCTTTGAAAGCATATAGTTTCTTATGAAATCAGAATTATCTAACTTTAAGTCACTGTCAAGAAACAGTAACCAAAGATACTTGGCTTCTTTAGCTAAGAAATTTCGGATGGCTGCTCGGCCTATATTTTCTTTCCTTTCAATATATCGGCAATTATCCAGCCCGTTGATTTCGCAGTTCTTCTCAATGGTATTTTTGTCGGTAGAGCCATCATCGGCAACAATGATTTCGTATTCGAAATCATTCTCCGAAGACAATATTGATGCTTGAGCCTGTAAATCTCTTACAAGTTCAAAGCATACATTATTATATGTAGGAATCAATATCGATAGCGAGTTGATCATTTGATGTATTTTTTGAGGTAATTACTACAGGGTGTTACCAGAAATTTCTTTGCCATCCATGATGTGAGGATGGTGAGGGTCAATGCTATTATTAACTTGTACTCCCAATAGGGTTATCAATACCGAACATCCTTATGAAGATGCTTTGCACGATACGAAAGCAAAGGCTGTGACATATGAATATCTCAAAACTGATGCTACCCAGCCATAATAATGCCTTATGATGGAATAGGCGGGTGAGCCATCCCTTGCCCTGATCGGAAGCTACGAAATAGAAAATGCTTACGACAGCTGGCAACCAATAAAGGGCAGCACAACGGAAGTTGGGATTAGTATAGATAGAAAGGTAATACATCCCTGCCGACAAGAGGACGATGGCTACATCTGCTATATGTGCCTGCCATGTACTAAATTGGGTAGTGATGAGCGCATAAACTTGTTTCCCCTTTTCTGAACGATAGAATCGATAGAGTAAGATGCCCAAACAGAAGTCTATCATGCGAAAGGGTGGGGCTGCGTAAATATAGTCAGCCGATTTGTCTTCTTTTATTATCATTGTTAGGGCGATATATGCCATCATGTAGATAATAAAGATTACCAGTGGTAATGCTTTTTTTCTTTGCATCAACCATCGGTATAGATACTTGAAAAGGAAATAGTAGATAATCAGGTCGGATAGAAACCATGTAGGTCCATTGAGACCTCCCATGAATTCATGGATAGGTATCCAACACTGTAGTAAGAACGTGTGAGCTACGGTCTGATACCAAGGACCGAGAAGCCCCAATCGGTTGTCCAAGGGTATTATGATAGCTATAACCAACAGGTGGAGCGGATAAAGTTTGAAGATGCGTGAAAGAAAGAATTTTTTATTGCTCATCTCTTCTTTCACTAATCTTTCACCATAGCTCAGTGATAATACGAATCCACTGATGATGAAAAATATGACCACAGCATATTCTCCTAAGTAGTCGTTGCAAGCTTGGGAGATGGGAAGTGTGGCATGCGACATCACTATCATTAAGATAAGAATGAATCGTAAGGAGTTGAGGGTTCTGATCATTTCTTGTTATCGTCTGTTGTATTTATTCCGCAGGGTGACCTTATTTCTTCTTCAAGTATTCTGCCAACTTGGCTACTGCGCGTGCTCTATGGCTGATGCCGTTCTTTATCTCCTCACCCAGTTCAGCAAAACTCTTGTTGTAGCCTTCGGGTACAAAGATAGGGTCGTAGCCGAAGCCTTCGGTACCATGCTTCTCGGTGGCGATATGGCCGTTTACTATACCCTCGAACTGGTGTACCTTCTTGATGCTGGTGCAGCCACAAGGACATACATCCTGTTTCTCAATGTAGCAGATGACGGTGCGGAAACGAGCCTGGCGGTTCTCTTTGCCTTCGAGCTCACGGAGAAGTTTAGCCATATTGGCCTCGCTGTCGTGGTCGGTTCCTTCGGCATATCGGGCACTGTGAACTCCCGGTGCTCCGTCTAAGGCCTCTACTTCCAGTCCTGTGTCGTCGGCAAAGCAACTGACGTGGTAATGGTCGTATATGTATTGAGCCTTCTGCAGGGCATTCTCCTCTAAGGTGCTGCCTGTTTCTGGAATGTCTGCTTCACAGCCTATCTCTTTCAGCGATACTACTTCGTATTGGCTGCCTAAGATGTCGCGTATTTCTTGTAGTTTGTGCTGATTGTTGGTTGCAAAAACTATTTTCATTTCTATTAGTGTTTAATGTTTAGTGTTTAATGTTTATTTACTTAGCAGATAGGCATAAACTCTAAACACCAAACTTTTCAATTACTTTATCTTTTGAATATCTTTCTCTTTGATTTTCACTTTCATCTCGTCGAATCCTTCTCCATAGACACCGATGACGGAGCTTTGGCTTACGAAGGCGTTAGTCGATGATTTTGACGATGCGGAAGATGGTTACACTCTCGTTCTTCTTGGCCAGAATACAGAGCACCTTCATCTCGTCGCCAGTGTACCAGCCATGGCCGTCGAGGATTGTTACGCCATGATCCATCTGTGTGCCGATGGCATTGGCTATCTCTTGATATTTCTTGCTGAATATCATGAACTGCACACTCTCTCGCTGGGCGTTCATCACATAGTCGAGTACCAGATTCTCTATCACCATCGTACAGAGACCGAACACTACTTTCCTGACGGCATCTATCGTCGTGAAGTCGGGCTTGGCATTGAAGACGAAGAATGAACTGCCTACAATTACCAGGTCGACGAAGATGAGCACTCGTCCCAACGAGATGTTGTGATACTTGTTGACGATGGCTGCTATGATGTCGGTGCCTCCTGTGCTACCATTGTGCAAGAATACGATGGCAAGCGATAGACCCGTGAAGCAGCAACCGATGATGAGCGACATGAAGTCCTGTCCTGGTCCTAATATCTGTATCAACTCGCCATGAGGACCATCAGGGAGTCTTGTGCCAAAGCCAACAGTACCGAGAGCATGCCGATGGCGTAGATGGTTTTCACCATGAACTTAAGTCCCAATATCTTCAGCGCTGCTACCAACAGAATGGCATTGATAATAAAATAAGAAAAGTAGATGGGGATGCCTGTTCCGTAGTAGATGACGGCAGCGACACCGGTGACACCTCCTGTCACGATTTGGTAAGGTAACAGGAAGAGAGTCCATCCGAATGTATACAACATGAGTCCAAGGGTTATGTAAAAATAATCCTTGAACTCATTTTTTATTTTTGGACTGATTGCTATTTGCATATTACTTTTTCAATACGACGTTGACAATCTTCTTTGGTACGACGATAACCTTCAGTACGTTGAATCCTTCCAGGTACTTCTGGCTCTTTTCGTCGGCCAATACTTGTTTCTGTATTTCCTCGTTGTTGGCATCTACGGGGAAAGTCATCTGGAAACGAGCTTTACCGTTGAAGGAGATGGTGAGCTGCATATCGTTCTCCTTCAGATACTGCTCGTCAAACTGAGGCCATGCTGCGTCGCAGACGCTTCCCTGCTCGCCGAGTGCTTCCCACAACTCTTCTGCGATGTGTGGAGCGAATGGAGCGATGAGGATGACGAGATCTGTCAGGAGTTCCTTGTTGTGACACTTCTGCTGACCCAATTCGTTCACGGCAATCATGAAGGCTGAGATAGAGGTGTTGTAAGAGAACTTCTCGATATCCTCGCTTACCTTCTTGATGAGCTTGTGTACGCTCTTCAGGCTCTCTGGCTTGGCAGCCTCGTCGGCTGATGGCAGGAAGTTGTCGGTGCGGTTCTCGTAGAACAATCCCCAGAACTTCTTCAGGAAGCGGTGGCAACCGTCGATACCATTGGTATCCCAAGGCTTGCTGGCCTCTACAGGACCCAGGAACATTTCGTAGAGACGCAGGGTATCGGCACCATACTTCTCGACAATCATATCTGGATTCACCACGTTGAACATGCTCTTAGACATCTTCTCGATCGCCCAGCCGCAGATGTACTTGCCATCTTCCAGGATGAACTCTGCGTTCTGATACTCTGGACGCCAAGCCTTGAAGGCTTCGATGTCGAGTACATCGTTGCTTACGATGTTGACGTCTACGTGGATAGGAGTTACGTCGTAATCCTTCTTCAGATTCAGGCTTACGAATACTGGAGCCTTGTCGTGGTCGTCGCTGTTGATGCGGTAAACGAAGTTAGAGCGACCCTGAATCATTCCCTGGTTCACCAGCTTCTGGAATGGCTCTTCCTTGCAGCTTACGCCGAGGTCGAAGAGGAACTTGTTCCAGAAACGAGAGTAAATCAAGTGACCGGTAGCATGCTCGCAACCGCCTACATAGAGGTCTACGTTCTGCCAGTACTCGTCGGCTTCTTTGCTTACGAGGGCCTGGTCGTTGTGTGGATCCATATAGCGCAGGTAGTAAGCCGAAGAGCCTGCGAAACCTGGCATGGTGTTGAGCTCCAGTGGGAATACGGTCTTGTTATCTACGAGGCTCTTGTCAACCACCTCTTTCTTCTCGGCATCCCAAGCCACTTCTTGGCTCTGCCCAATGGTGGCTCGCCAGTTTCTGTTGGCTTATAGGTCTCAATCTCAGGCAATTCGAGTGGCAGGCACTCCTCTGGAACCATCTGTGGCATTCCGTCCTTGTAATATACAGGGAATGGCTCACCCCAGTAGCGCTGACGTGAGAAGATGGCGTCGCGGAGACGATAGTTTACCTTTACTCGGCCGATGCCCTTCTCGGTAACAAACTTCTTGGTAGCTGCGATAGCCTCCTTCACGGTGAGTCCGTTCAGAGAGAAACCGTCCATGCTGATCTTGCCTGCTACAGGTGAGTTGGTTACGATGCCTTCCTTGGCATCGAAGCTCTCCTCTGAAACATCAGCACCCTCGATAAGAGGAATGATAGGCAGGTTGAAGTGCTTAGCGAAGGCGTAGTCACGGCTATCGTGAGCTGGCACTGCCATGATGGCACCTGTACCATATCCAGCCAATACATATTCTGAAATCCATACTGGGATAGCCTCTCCAGTGAATGGATTGATGGCATAACTTCCTGAGAATACACCGGTTACGCTGTGGTTAGCCATACGGTCCAACTCAGTGCGCTTCTTCACGTAGTCCAGATACTTCTCTACTTCTTCCTTCTGATCGGCAGTAGTTACCTGCTGAACATATTCGCTCTCTGGAGCCAGAACCATGAAGGTTACACCAAACATAGTATCGGCACGGGTGGTAAAGATGGTAAACTTCACGTCGCTGTCCTTTACAGAGAATACTACCTCTGTACCCTCAGAACGGCCAATCCAGTTTTTCTGGGTTTCCTTGATACTGTCGCTCCACTGGATGGTCTCCAAACCATCGAGCAGACGCTGAGAGTAGGCTGATGTTCTCAGGCACCACTGCTGCATCTTCTTCTGGATGACAGGATAACCGCCACGCTCACTTACGCCGTTTACTACCTCGTCGTTGGCAAGCACAGTACCCAGACCTGGGCACCAGTTTACCATGGTTTCACCGAGGTAAGCGATGCGGTAGTTCATCAGAATCTGCTGCTTCTTCACGTCGTCGTAGCTGTTCCACTCCTCGGCTGTGAAGTCAATCTGCTCGTTCTGAGCCACGTTCAAGTCAGCAGAACCCTTCTCCTCGAAGTGCTTGATGAGCTTTTCGATAGGCTGAGCCTTCTGGCAGCTGTTGCAGAAAAATGAGTTGAACATCTTCTGGAAAGCCCACTGAGTCCAATGGTAATACTTAGGGTCGCAGGTACGAACCTCGCGGTCCCAGTCGAAAGAGAAGCCGATTTTGTCGAGCTGCTCACGATAGCGGTTGATGTTGGCTACGGTAGTTACCTCTGGGTGCTGCCCTGTCTGGATAGCATACTGCTCTGCAGGCAATCCGTACGCATCGTAACCCATAGGGTTCAGTACGTTAAATCCGTTCAAACGCTTGTAGCGTGCATAGATATCGCTAGCGATATAACCAAGTGGGTGACCTACGTGCAAACCTGCTCCTGATGGATAAGGGAACATGTTGAGCACATAGAATTTCTTCTTGTTTTCATCCTCAGTCACCTTGTAGGTCTTGTTCTCGACCCATTTCTGGTGCCATTTCTTCTCGATTTCTCTGAAGTTGTATTCCATTGTTTTATCTAATAATTATGTTTCTTTTCTTAAATATAATAAGGTATAACCCTATTCAAGGTGCAAAATTACATTTATTTTGGCACATAACAAAATAAAATGCAAGTTTTTTATGAATTTAATGCTCTTTTGTTATACGGCTGTCTGCCGGTATTCTGTTGAGATAGCGGTCGGTGAGGAGTCCCTGTGCCAAAAACTCTTCACTCTTCACCTTTCCTTTGTAAATGCCTATAAACAAGGTATTTGGCGTGGTGAAGAGTTCTTAGCCACTCTTCACCCACTCTTCACCACATGCGAAAATTCTGTTAATAAAAATATTCAATATAATTGGATTGCCAATTAAATAAACAACTCATCCATCGTAATCTGTTTTTGTACGATGTTGCTATGTTTGTTCTGCTTCAATCCGAAAGAAGTAATCAATGTGAGAAGAAGCGATTTGGAAGTCTTTGTCTCTTCTGTGAAGATACGCAGTTTCTCCAGCAACTTCTCCTCATATTCCTTGCTGATTTCGAATTCGCTCTTGTAGAACTTCATCTCACAGATGTTGATGGTTTCATCTTTCCGGTCTATCAGCAAGTCTATTTGAGTTCCTTTTTCTGTGTTGCTGCTTCTCCATGAGCAAACCAAGGTCTGTACTCCCGAAATTCCCAGGGCATGCTTGATTTTGTCTATATGGTTTAGACAAAGCATCTCGAAAGACAAGCCAGCCCAAGTATGGTATAGCTGACTGTTTTGGAGGATGACCAGAAACTGGAATCCTGATACTTGTTGTGCTTGATGAAACGGAAGTAGAAGAGCGTATAGAAATCTACTAACTGGAATAAGGTGTTTCGCTTTTGGCGAATGTCGGAATTCATCTTGTTGGCTGTACTGAATGGTTCATACAGACGGATGAATCCGCATTGTTCCAATTCTTCCAGTACAGTAGAGAAGGCTCCATTATCTTTTCCTCCCGATGCCTTGATCAGTTCCTGTCGGGTCATACCCATTCCTTTGGTAGCAAGGGCAGTAACCACGGCGATATGGTCGGCTGATTTCTTAAACAAAGCTCTGTATAAGTCGTTGAACTCATCTTTCAGTTCTGCATTGTCTGCGAAAAAAAGCTGGTCGATGTTCTGTGCCAGACTTTTCGATTTATCCATCATAGACAGATAATAAGGTATTCCTCCCATAACCATATAGCATTCTGCTATCTGTTTTCGGCTGTAGCGAGTGGTAAGCCTTGAAGTATTCTTCGCATTCGTGCAGGGTGAATGGTTTTACTATCAGATGATGGGTCAGTCGGTTGTGCAAGCCACCACGGTTGCGAATCAGGTTGTTGATCATCCAGGAGGTGGCGGATCCGCAAGCGATGAGTTTGATGTCGTTGCGCAGTACAGCCCAGCTGTTCCAGAAGTTTTCCAGTGCTGGTATGAATCCCGATTTGGCGGTATCCATCCATGGCAATTCATCGATGAATATTACTTCTTGCCTTCCGGAAGTGTTTCTATGTATTGTGACAGGGCATAGAATGCCAGCAGCCAGCTCTTGAACGTCTGCAGAGTGGTGGAGTGGGTATATTTTTGCAGGGAAATGCTGAAGTTGACAAGCTGTTCGCCTTTGGCAACTCCGTTCATTCCTGTCATGAAGAAGGCAAAATGGTCCTCTACGGCTTTTCTGATGAGAAAAGTCTTGCCTACACGTCGTCTTCCATAGACGGCGATAAACTCTGATCTATCGGAGTTTATATATTCATTGAGCAGTTTGAGTTCTGCTTCTCTTCCTATCAGTCTCTGTTCCATATCTTTCGTTATTTTCTTTTTGCAAAGAATAATGCAAGCGAGCGCAATGAAAGCTTGCTTTCAAATTGCGAGTGCAGCTTATTTTCTGCGCAAAGATATAAAAAAATACCCATTAGCGCAAATTATTCGTGGATAATCTGCGCTAATGGTATGAAAAAAGCATATTAGCGCAGATTATCCCGTTAAGCGTTCGGCGATTTCAAATCCGCCGGGACGCTGGCGGGAGACTTTCTATTGACACCTGTCGGGAGACTTTCTTTTAAACAAATCGTTCATCGTAATCTGTTTCTGTACGGTGTCGCTATGTTTGTTCTGCTTCAATCAGAAAGAAGTAATTCTCCAGTTTGTCCGCTTTGATTTTGTTAGATGTATGATACAAATACACTTTTAAGGACGACTTTTTGTGATTTTCTACACTTTTAAGGATGACTTTTTGTAGTTTTATACATTTTTAAGGACGACTTTTTGTGCTCTTTGAAATAAAAAATGTATCTTTGCATTCAGAAATATCAAATAATCAGATAGTTATGAAGAGAAATGCCATCAAATACCTATATCAATGGAAAGCAAGCAACGACCGAAAGCCGTTGATTATGCTTGGAGCCCGCCAGGTTGCAAAACCTGGCTGATGCAGGAATTTGCCAAAGAGGCCTATACCCGTAGTGCGTATGTAAACTTCGAAGACAATGAAATGCTCCGGGAAGTTTTTGCATATGACTTTGATATTCCCCGTATTATCAATAGCATACAATGGAGTACAGGAGTTTCTATTGATGAAAATACGCTTATTATCCTTGATGAGATACAAGAAGCACCCAGGGGTATCACCGCATTAAAGTATTTTGCAGAAAAAGCACCTCAATATCATGTCGTAGCTGCAGGTTCATTGCTCGGAATTGCGATGCATCAGAATGACTCTTTTCCTGTAGGTAAGGTAGATTTCATGCATTTATATCCCCTCACATTCTTTGAATTTCTAGATGCAATCGGTGAAAGCCGTATGGTAGAACTGCTGATGTCAAAGGATTGGAATATGATAACCATGTTCCGGAATAAATTTGAGGAATGCCTGCGACAGTATTATCTGGTCGGGGGAATGCCGGCTGTAGTACAGTCTTTTGCCAGCGAGGGAAATCTGTCTGAAGTCAGAAGCATACAAAAAGGAATCCTTGAAGCGTATGAGCGTGATTTTTCCAAACATGCTCCGGCCATAGAAGTTCCACGTATCCGAATGGTATGGAAATCCATCCCATCACAGCTTGCCAAGGAAAACAAGAAATTCATCTATGGTGCCGTAAAGGAAGGAGCCAGAGCAAAGGATTTTGAGCTCGCTATCGAATGGCTGAAAGATGCAGGGTTGATCTATAAGGTAAACCGTTGTAAGAAAGCCCTGTTGCCATTGGCTGCATACGAGGATTTTTCTGCTTTCAAGTTATTCCTGTCTGATGTGGGACTGATGGGAGCCATGAGCAATATTCCTGCCCAAAGCTTGCTGGAAGGAAATGTGCTGTTTTCAGATTTTAAGGGGGCGCTGACAGAGCAGTATGTCCTGCAGCAGCTTAAGGAGAAATCTTCCTTGTCTATCTATTATTGGTCGGCAGAAAATTCACGTGGTGAAATAGATTTTCTAGTGCAGGATGAAGAAAGAATCATTCCAATAGAAGTAAAGGCTGAGGAGAATTTGCAGGCTAAGAGTTTGAGGGTGTTTGTAGAGCGCAATCAGGGATTGAAAGGTATGCGCCTATCCATGTCACCTTATAGAGAGCAGGATTGGCTTGCCAATTATCCATTATATTCCGTGTCTGCAATATTCGGATAAAAATGAAAGTTCACAAGGTTGTGGACCACAAACTTGTGAACTTTTAATATTATTTTGTAAATCAGGTATTTAAAAGCTGTTTTTTATGCATAAAACAAGCCTGAATCAGAGGCTTTTCTTATCAAACACACCATTCATCGTGATGCAGAGATGCTGGAACTTGCTGAGGAGCTTGTCTGACCATTTCGTCATGTTGTAAAGGTCCTTGATTTCCTTAAACTTCTTTTCCTCCCATTGCGGATAATCTATCTCTGAGAAATAACGGCGGTAGTCGCGGAGATTGTCGCCCGAGAAATGGAGATAATCGTCGATGTCGCCAAACCATTCGGGAGTCATCATCTGGGTAGCAAAGGCTTCGAAGTTCTGGTTGTCCTGAAGCATGCAGTTGTGATTCAATACACACCATACGCAGAACCAATGGTTCTTGCGGGTAACAAATTTCAACATGTTGGCTATCTGAGCCTTCAGATTCTGCATGTCGATGTATTTGCCGTCTTTTACTTTGTAGAAAACCTCGTTGGGAAGGGTTTCCGGAATGCCTTCGGGATGTTCCAAATCGTAGATTTCCTGCTCGATGATGTGCCATTTTACGGTGGCTGATACCAGCTTGAGATATTCTTGTGCTGTAAAATTGACGTGGGCAAGCTGGGCGCCAGCAGTTGGGTGTCTCTTATATATTTCATAAAGTCGAGGCGCAGATTTTCCGGTACCTCGTCTTTTAGCGTTTTTCTTACTTCCAGCAATTGGCTGACGGAGAGCTGCTTTCCGTTGTTATCATATTCCAGGGTTGTAAAGTATCGGTCTATGTCGCTGATGCCCTTTGGTTCTTCCTGATATTCCTGTAGCGACATTTCGAAGAGGCGGGTGGTCTGCTCTTCGCTCATGGCGAGGTTGGTGAAATGGCTCAGCTGGCGGAAGTGGAGCATCAGATAACATGCCATGCTGTATAGCTGGAAGAGATTCCAGAGGCGCTCTACGGGTTTTACGCCGGGGATATGAGTGGGTTTTACCTGGCGTAACAGTTCTTTCTGGAGTTTGGTTACTTCGTTTACATCGATAGTACTTCCTTTGCCCAGTTCATCGGTTTCGAAAAATTCGTTGAGTTTCGGCAGGATGCGTGTCATATCCAGCGGCGCCACTTTCATCCGTTTTCCTTCTATTTGTTTTCCCTTTTTCATGTCTTCCATGATATGCGCCATCAGGGGTGTAAACTTCTGCATTACGATGATGCTGATGCTTACTTCATGGGTTTCGTTCTGCTCCTTTCGCTGTTTCGCTATGTCGTTGTGCTGCAGTACCATATCTTTCTCTGCCATATAGCAGAGCCGGGTGGCTTTGGTGCAGAGCGAACGGATATCAAAGGTAAGTTCCTGCGGACTGTAATCTTCCCATGCATCTACAGAATGCTGAGCATTCGGCAGAAGTTGTCGAGCTGTCGGTCGAAGACTTCGTAGCTGAATTCTATTTCATCTTTATCTTCATTCATTGTCAGTCTGTTTTAAGAAAATAAGTTTTGCCACAACACTATAATTTAATATTTTTATAAGCACCAGAGCAACAATAAGTTGCTCAGGATTTTGGCATGTCAGAAATTTCACTTATCTTAGTGTTGCTTTTTCAAACAAATAAAACTCTGAATGACATGGCAAAAATACAAATAAAATCTGAGAAACTCACTCCTTTTGGAGGAATTTTTTCTATTATGGAGCAATTTGATGCTCTTTTAGCTCAAACCATAGATTCCACCTTGGGATTGAGATGCACTATGTTTGGTTATCAATATAGCGAAATTCTACGTTCTCTGATGTGCGTATATCTTTGTGGTGGCTCATGTTCGGAGGAAATTCGATTTCTCTCTGGAGTTTCTATTTTGCAGTTGTCATTTAAAGAGTCTATATTCACAGGCTTTGCTCTACAACTCCTTTACCATAAAAATGGTGGTGGCGGTATGTCCCGAGTCACCAAGGCGCTGAGGAATATGCCTGAAGCCATGACGCTCATACATGGCTACTGCATCTGAGAATTGTGGGAATGACTCAATATACAGATGACTATAACCAGCCCTTCGGCTCCTTCAATGGCCTGCGAGAACAAAACAGATCCATTGCCTTGACCACGAACTAAAGGAGACAGGTAGAACTTTACCAGTTCTGCATATCCATCCGGCAATCCCTCCGTGGGATAATAGCCGCAACCTCCCTGAACGCCCCCGTCATCAGCTACAACCAAATAGCCGGCATTCTTCCCAGCCATTGCATCAAAGATATGCTCCGTCCTTGGGTCATCATACACGGTGTTGACCAGCGGAGCGCCATATTCCTCAAAAACAGAACGGATGACATGAGCCAACTGTTGCTGGTCCTTCTCTTCAATATGTCTAATCTCAATCATATCAATTTTCTAAATCCTTATTTCCGCAACACTATAATTTAATCTTTTTTTATAAGCACCTGAGCAACAAAAAGTTGCTCAGGATTGCATGTCAGAAATTTCACTTATCTTAGTGTTGCAAAATAAAAACAAACAAAATTCTGAATGACATGGCAAAACTACAAATAAAATCTGAGAAACTCACTCCTTTTGGGGGATTTTTTTCGATTATGGAGCAATTTGATGCTCTTTTAGCTCAAACCATAGATTCCACCTTGGGATTGAGATGCACTATGTTTGGTTATCAATATAGCGAGATTCTACGCTCTCTGTTCCAGCAAAATGGATTAAGACATCACGTAGGCATGTATTGAACATTTACTCAGACAACTATGCTTATGCCAACCTGTTCAAGACAGACTTTGGTTAAAGACCATGCTTTTCTGGTTAAACCAGCGTATTACCTCAAGTCGCTTTATGGGGTAAGGGAATTTTGTGTCTGCGACATTTCTGTTATACAAGAAATATGTACAATAAAATGAATTTTTTTCGTTTTACAAGCAAAATCCCACGAAACCTAATAGGTTGCGGATTTGAGGTTTATAATAACGCTCTATTTTTTATGTTTTACAGAACTTTCGCAAGTAAACTCCACACGCCCTGTTTTACTCTAATTGAGCAAGCTTTGAGCGTATTTTTTAACGTTAATTATATTTAACGACCCTTGGGTCTTGCCTGATGAAGTTTGCGTCATAGTATTCACCTTTTTCCACGAGGGTGAATATGATCCTTAGCAACTTGTTTGCTATGGCATTTAGTACATAATGACGCGGCTTTTTATCTATTAAAGTACGTCTCTCGTAATACAGTTTAATCTCCTTGTTGTGCAATCTGGCGC
>ENA-OQER01000050-OQER01000050.1-human-gut-metagenome-genome-assembly--contig:-NODE-50-length-56655-cov-4.860388_pt1 | contig 56655 bp, 74 predicted proteins | sample MGYA00242797_ERZ504639 | MGnify/ENA primary metagenome ERZ504639 (study PRJEB26092, sample SAMD00036306) | human gut metagenome | host: Homo sapiens | study: EMG produced TPA metagenomics assembly of... | reverse complement strand
AGCCGGAAGCTGCCCGTATCGCGGCGGCATTGGAGCTGTATGTTTCCGGCAGCCTTAACGTATTCAACCACAGAACCAACGTGGAACTTTCTAACCGCCTTGTCTGCTTTGATATAAAGCAGCTTGGAAAGCAGCTTAAAAAGTTAGGTATGCTCATTGTGCAAGACCAGACATGGAACAGGGTAACGATAAACCGGGCAGAAAAGAAATCCACCCGCTACTATATGGACGAGTTTCACTTGCTCTTAAAAGAGGAACAGACCGCCGCTTACAGCGTGGAGATTTGGAAGCGTTTTCGTAAATGGGGCGGTATCCCCACAGCCATTACGCAGAACGTCAAAGACCTTTTGGCAAGCCGCGAGGTGGAAAATATCTTTGAGAACAGTGATTTTGTCCTTATGCTCAATCAAGCGCAGGGCGACCGTACTATCCTTGCAAAGCAGCTTAACATTTCCCCGCAGCAGATGAAGTATGTTACCCACACCGAAGCGGGCGAGGGGCTTATCTTCTATGGAAATGTGGTGCTGCCTTTTGTAGACCGCTTCCCGAAAGATACCGAGCTTTACCGGGTAATGACAACGAAGCCAGAGGAAGTTTCCGAAAGCGGAAAGTGAGGTGCAGACCATGAAGCAATATAAATCCCGCGATAAAATCACGCAGAAAATGACCCGCGACGGGCTTATCGAGGTAAACGAAACACAGCAGACCGCCGAGCGTATCAGTAAACGGGAACAGGAAGCGGATTTTCAAAAGTCCCCGGAGCAGCCGGAGCAGCAAGCGGCGCAGGACGGGACGCAGCTTCAAGGTGTAACGTCCCAAACTTCCCCGTTACCCCACGCGCCGGGAGTTGCCCCCGCAAGGGACACCGCCACAGCAGAGCGCGTCATGGAGCATATCGAAACAGCACAGACCCGCAGAGCCAGTAAAAAAGCGGTACATAAAGCACAGGAGGAAGCCACTGCACAAACAACATCTTCCCGCTTGCAGTTTACCGAAGAAGAACTTGCCGCCCCGGAACTGGAACGCTATATTGAGAAATCAAACAAAGCCGCTGACCGACTGGACGCGGCAAAGGCAGCTATCCCGAAACAAAAGAAACTGGTTAAGGAGCGCACCTTTGAGGAAGCCGCAGGAAAGGCAAAGACCCGACTTCACTTTGAAGAACAGGAAAAACCGATACCCGGCGGCAAAAAGGGAAACCCGCTGTCCCGCCCTGCACAGGAAGCGGGGATTTTCGTCCACAACAAGATACATTCCGTTGAAAAGGACAATTCCGGCGTGGAGGGAGCGCATAAATCGGAGGAACTTGCCGAGCGCGGCGCGAAATACGGGGCGCGGAAGTAAAACAGGGCTACCGCAGCCATAAGCTGAAACCTTACCGGGAAGCGGCAAAGGCAGAAAAGGCAGCATTTAAGGCAAACGTCAACTTCCAGTATCACAAAACCCTGCACGACAACCCGCAGCTTACTTCTAACCCTCTTTCCCGTTTCATGCAGAAACAGCAGATAAAACGCCAGTATGCAAAGGCGGCAAAGAAAGGAGGGGCAAAAGCCGCAGCGGAAGCCACAAGAAAGACGGCGAAGAAAACCGCCGAGGAAACGAGGAAAGCCGCCGCATTTGCGGCAAGACACCCGGCGGGTGTTTTGATTACAGTTGCCGCGCTGCTTCTCTTTATCATGATTTCCGCAGGGCTGTCCTCTTGCGGGGCTATGTTTTCGGGCTTGACTAACGGGGTGCTTGGTACGTCCTACACGTCCGAGGACAGCGACCTTGTGGCAGTTGAAAACAACTATGCCGCATTGGAAAACGGGCTGCAAAGTGAGATTGACAATATCGAAAGCACCCACCCCGGCTATGATGAATACCGCTATGACCTTGACAGTATCGGGCATAACCCCCACGAATTAGCGTCTTACTTGACCGCCCTCTTGCAGAGCTACACCCCGCAGAGCGCACAGGCAGAGCTTGAACGTATCTTTTCCATGCAGTACACCTTGACGCTGACCGAGGAAGTGGAAATACGCTACCGCACCGAAACAAGCACCGACCCGGAAACCGGGGAAACCACCACCGAGGAAGTCCCTTATGAGTATTACATCTTGAATGTGAAACTGACAAACAAGCCGATTTCCGAGCTTGCGGAGGAACTTCTTACGCCACAGCAGCTTGAAATGTACCGGGTGTATTTGGAAACAAGCGGCAACAAACCGCTGATTTTTGGCGGCGGTTCTCCCGACGGAAGCCCGTCCGAGGATTTAAGCGGCGTGGAGTTTGTAAACGGTACGCGCCCCGGAAATCAAGAGCTTATGGAGCTTGCAAAGCAGCAAGTCGGAAATGTGGGCGGCTACCCTTACTGGTCTTGGTACGGCTTTAACAGCCGCGTGGAATGGTGCGCCTGTTTTGTATCATGGTGCTACAATCAAGCCGGAAAAAGCGAACCCCGATTTGCGGGCTGCGAATGGCAGGGTGTCCCTTGGTTTCAGTCAAGGGGACAATGGGGCGCACGCGGCTATGAGAATATCGCACCGGGCGACGCAATCTTTTTTGATTGGGATTTAGACGCGTTGCCGACCATGTGGGGCTTGTGCTTGGCAGGGACGGCAGCCGCGTCTATACCGTTGAGGGCAATTCCGGCGACGCTTGCAAGATAAAGAGCTATGACCTTAACTATCAATGTATCAAAGGCTACGGGCTGATGAACTGGTAAAGCAGCCCCAAAAAGAAAGGAGAAATGACCTATGGCAAACAGCAAAATTGAACGTATCAATAAGGAAATCGCAAAGACCCGCGAGAAAATCACAGAGTATCAGAACAAGTTAAAAGGACTGGAAGCGCAGAAAACCGAAGCGGAAAACCTTGAAATCGTGCAGCTTGTACGAGCTATGCGTCTGACCCCGCAGGAACTTAATGCTATGCTGTCCGGCGGCGGTATTCCCGGCATGACTGCCGCACCCGCAGAAGAAAACGAACAGGAGGAAAATGCAGATGAAGAATAAACTGAAAAAGACCATGACCGCCCTTTGTGCCGCCCTTATCCTTATGGGCGGTTTTTCTGTCCCTGCCTATGCACAGGGCGCAGCCACAGAGCCGCCCGCCGGGGACGCGACTAATGACAGCGGCGTGATTGTGGAGGAAAAAGAGGAAACCCCGCCCCTTACCCCAAAGGGAAACGCAACACTGGTTGACGATTACGGCGGCAATAAGCAGCTTATCACTGTTACCACCAAAAGCGGCAACTATTTCTATATCCTCATTGACCGCGCCGCCGAGGGCGAACAGACCGTACATTTCCTTAATCAAGTAGACGAAGCCGACCTTATGGCACTGACCGAAAACGGCGAAGCTGCCAAAAAGCCGGAAATCTGTAACTGTACGGAGAAATGCGAAGCCGGAAAGGTAAACACGTCCTGCCCGGTATGTGTTGCCAGTATGACAGGCTGCACAGGCAAAGAACCCACCCCAACACCAACGGAGCAGCCGGAAGAACCGAAAGAAAAAGGCGGCAATCCCGGTGTGGTGCTTGCCTTAGTTCTCTTTGCCCTGCTTGGTGGCGGCGCAGCGTTCTACTACTTTAAGTTTCTAAAGCCGAAGCAGAATGTAAAGGGCGATACCGACCTTGAAGATTTTGAATTTGAGGACTACGACGAGGACGAGCCGGAAGCAGATACCGGGGAAACTCCCGAAGATAAAGAAACGGAGGAAGAAACCCTATGACCCTGTTTACCGACAATCCCTTTGAAAAGATGATGATACAGAAACCGGACGGGCGGCGTGATAATGCGCCGCCTGTTCCTTATCCCCCGGCTTGCGCTTCCTGTCCTTACAAGGGGCAGTCCCCTTGTGTGGGGTACTGTCTGAAACAGGTACAGAAGAAAAAAGAAACTGAGCCGGAACGCTGAAAGGAGGAACTTATATTTGATTTTAGTTATCGCAGAAAAGCCCAGTGTGGCGCAGACAATCGCTGCCGTACTTGGGGCAAAGGAAAAGAAAGACGGATTTCTCACAGGAAGCGGCTATATCGTTTCTTGGTGCGTGGGACATTTGGTAGGGCTTGCGGAAGCTGCCGCCTACGGGGAGCAGTATAAAAAGTGGAGCTATGACAGCTTACCGATTTTGCCGCAGGAATGGAAATACACCGTTGCGGCTGACAAGGAAAAGCAATTCAAGACCTTAAAGGAGCTTATACACCGGGCAGATGTTTCCGAAGTCGTCAATGCCTGCGACGCAGGGCGCGAGGGAGAACTCATTTTCCGTTTTGTTTATGAAATGGCGGGCTGCAAGAAACCTATGCGCCGCCTTTGGATTTCCTCTATGGAGGACAGCGCAATCAAAGAGGGCTTTTCCCGTCTGAAGAACGGCGAGGAATACGACGCGCTTTTTGCTTCCGCATTGTGCAGGGCAAAGGCTGACTGGCTTATCGGTATCAACGCCACCCGTCTTTTCTCTGTCCTTTATAACCATACCTTGAACGTGGGACGCGTACAAACCCCGACCTTAAAAATGCTTGTTGACCGGGACGCAGCGATTACCACATTCAAGAAAGAAAAATACTACCATGTGCGCCTTGTCTTATCCGGCGCGGAAGCTGCAAGTGAAAGAATTTCAGATAAGGAAGAAGCCGACGCATTAAAAACGACTTGCGAAGCGTCGCGGGCAGTCTGTACTTCCCTTGTGAAAGAGAAAAAGACCGCAGCCCCGCCGAAGCTCTTTGACCTTACTTCTTTACAGAGGGAAGCAAACCGCCTGTTCGGATATACAGCAAAACAGACCCTTGACCTTGCACAAACCCTGTATGAAAAAAGACTTCTTACTTATCCGAGAACAGACAGCAGCTATTTGACGGACGACATGGGCAACACAGCGGCGGGCATTATCAAACTGCTTTGTGGGAAATTTCCTTTTATGGCGGGAAAAGACTTCACGCCGGAACTTGGAAAGGTGCTGAACAGTAAAAAGGTATCAGACCACCATGCTATTATCCCGACTATGGAGCTTGCAAAGACCGACCTTGCCGCGTTGCCAGAAAGCGAAAGGAATATCCTTACTCTTGCCGGGGCGCGTTTACTTATGGCGACCGCTGCACCGCATACCTTTGAAGCGGTTACAGCAGTTTTTGAATGTGCTGGACAGTCCTTTACCGCAAGGGGCAAGACCATTCTTTGTGAGGGTTGGAAAGAGATTGACCGAAAATACAGGGCAGCCTTAAAGAACAAGCCCGAAACGGACGACGCAGACAGCGACACAGAAAAGACCCTGCCGCCATTTACCGAGGGACAGACCTTTGAAAATCCGGCGGCAACGGTAACGGAGCATGACACAACACCGCCAAAACCCCACAACGAAGCGTCGCTGCTCTCTGCTATGGAGCGCGCCGGAAGCGAGGACACCGACCCGGACGCAGAACGCAAAGGGCTTGGAACTCCCGCCACCCGCGCCGCCGTCATTGAAAAACTGGTAAAGGGCGGCTTTGTGGAGCGAAAAGGCAAGCAGCTACTTCCCACAAAGGACGGTATCAACCTTGTGTGCGTCCTGCCGGACACCTTGACAAGCCCGCAGCTTACCGCAGAATGGGAAAACAATCTGACGCAGATTGCAAAAGGCAAGGCAGAACCCGCCACATTTATGGAGGGTATCGAGGATATGCGCGAGAACTGGTAAAGACCTATCCGTTTCTTTCTGATGATAAAGCGCAGATGTTCAAGCCGGAACGGGAAGCATTGGGAAGCTGCCCCCGCTGCGGTTCTCCTGTCTATGAGGGAAAGAAAAACTACTATTGCAGCAATAAAGAATGTATCTTTACCATGTGGAAAAATGACCGTTTCTTTGAAGAACGAAAAGTAACCTTTACCCCCAAAATTGCCGCTGCACTCTTAAAATCCGGCAAGGTAAATGTGAAAAAGCTCTATTCCACAAAGACGGGCAAAACCTACGACGGAACTATCGTATTGGCTGATACGGGCGGGAAATATGTCAACTACCGCATTGAACTGCCGAAGAAAAAATAACTGAATAGCAAGCATAGGAAAAGAGTACCCTTTTCCGTAAAATCCCTGCTTTCTCTACCGAGAACGGCGGGGATTTTGCTTGTTGGGAAGTTCCCAAACCCTCTGAAACCGAAGAAAGGAGGTTACACATGGCAAGTTTACGGGACACCGTAAAGGACTATCAAGAAGAATTAAGGGACGGTATCGCTTGGGTGGCGTTTTGGAAAACGGGACGTTCTTGGAACGCTGAATATTTCCACCTTGAAATGGGCGACTACATCTACCCGGAGGACAGAAGCCGCATGGAAGAAATCAAGCAGCTGACCCCGCCGCCGTTGTGGTAAACGGCTATTATTCCGGCTATCTTGGCGAGGATATGAGCCTTGACGAGCTGACCGCCGGGGTGCGCCGCCACTACGAAAACGGATATAGCAATATCAGGGAATTTATCGAAGCCCACGACGACAGGCTGCCGCCGGAGCTTATCGAGGAAGCAAGAGCCGCCGCCCACGCTGCGGGGCTTCCTTTCTCTGAAAAAGCCTACCGGGACGGCGAAGAACCCGACCCTATATTTTTGACGGGAGCATGAGCATGGAGGACTACGAACTTATGCACCGCATGATTGAAAACGAAAGGAGTGAACGCATGGCAGAAATAAAACAGGATATTCCACATACGACCATGACCGCTTAGACCCGGCAGACAGTATGAGGATAGAACGCAAGCTATATTTTGAACAGGACAAAGCCGATATTTCCGGGTTGATTGCCTTATCTATGGAACAGCTACGGGAAATCCGCGAGGAAAGCGCGGCGGCTGAACAGACAATTTATGAAGATTTGAAACAGCGGGCGACTGCATGGGAAGCACAGGCAGGACAGACCCTTGCCGTTGATAAAGCCATTGAGTATGTGAGGACACCCGAAGTCAAGCATACCGCTAACCAGTGGGAAGCCGCAGAAAATGACCGCCATATCATTAGCAACCGCGTTTATCAAATGCGCTACCACATTTATGAGAATACCCGCTATGACCGGGAAAAGGGGCAATCCGTTCCCTATGCGTGGACGCTCTCATGGAACGTTTACACCAACAGCCCAGACGGTTACAATCAAGCAAAAATCGCCGGACAGGAAAAGAAATTTGCAGACAGGGCAGCTATGGAAAAATATCTGAATGGGCGTATCAAAGCTATCAGCATTTATTTACTGAAATATCGCCGCCTATTCCGAAAGAATATGCCTACCATTTCAAGATAAACGGACAGCTTTTACCGGGCTACACGATTGAGGGCGAGGAACGGGAACAGCCGACCACTGAACAGGCAGCACCCGCCCCGACAGAGCCACCGCAGAACATAGGCAAAGGAACGAGCCGGAACAATTTGCAATTCTGATTGACAGCCGCAGCCGTTTTGAAACAGGCGAACCGGGCGGCGTATGGCTTTCCATGCCGACCACAAAGGAGCAGCTTCACGAAGCTATGAGAACTGTCGGCATTACCGCTGACAATCCGCAGGACTTTTTTATTAACGGATATTCTGACAATGAAAACAGGCATATTGCCTTACCCTATGACATGGTATGCGCCGCTGACATTGACAGCCTTAATCTTCTTGCAGCGCGTATCGCACAGCTTGACCCCGCAGAGCTTCCAAAGCTCAACGCAGCCTTGCAGCAGAAACAGGGATTTGAAAATATCGGACAGATAATTGATTTTACTTACAACGTGGATTATTTCGTACATATCTCCGGAGTGAACACGTCCCGCGACTTGGGCGACTATTACCTTAACAAATCCGGCATGGTGCAAATGCCCGAAGAATGGAAAAACGGCGTTGACCTTGCTGCTTTTGGAAAAAATGCTGCCGAGCAGGAGCAGGGCAGCTTTACCCCTTATGGCTACCTTGTGAAAAGCGGCGACGAATGGGAACGCCATTTTGAGGGGCGCGAATTGCCGGAGGAATACCGCATTATGAGTTATCCGAAGCCGGAACAAAGCGAACAGGACAAGATTTTTATGGACGCAGCCGCCACAGAACAAACCGCCCCGGCGACAGCATAGAGCCGCAAAAGCCCCGCCCGGTTATCCCTATCGTGCTGACAAGCGAAAAACCCGCAGAAAAGATGAAAGAGATTACCGACCGTTTGGAGCAGGGCATTACAGAACTCTTTGACAGTGAACGCTACAAAGAATATCTCAAAGTTATGTCCCGCTTCCACAATTACAGCTTTAACAATACGCTGCTTATCGCCATGCAGAAGCCCGACGCTTCCCTTGTGGCAGGATTTACTGCTTGGAAAAATAACTTTCAGCGTAACGTAATAAAAGGCGAAAAGGGTATCAAGATTATTGCCCCGTCGCCGTTCAAGGTAAAACAGCAAACGGAGAAAATCGACGCATACAAGAAAGCCTGTTATGGGGAAAGACGGAAAACCTGTCATGGAGGAAAAGGAAGTTACCATACCCGCTTATAAGGTGGTATCTGTTTTTGATGTGTCGCAGACCGAGGGAAAAGAATTGCCGGATATTGCGGTTGACGAGCTGACCGGGGACGTTGAGCGTTACAAGGACTTTTTTCACAGCCCTTGAAAAGACTTCTCCTGTCCCTATTGGTTTTGAAAAAATCATAGGTGGCGCACATGGCTACTATCACTTGGAGGATAAGCGTATCGCTATTGATGAGGGCATGAGCGAGTTGCAGACCCTCAAAACCGCTATCCATGAAATCGCCCACGCAAAGCTGCATGATATTGACTTAAACGCCCCGAAAGACGAGCAGCAGCCCCGCGTTGACCGTCGTACCCGCGAGGTGGAAGCCGAAAGCGTAGCCTATACTGTCTGTCAACATTACGGACTTGATACGTCTGATTATTCCTTTGGATATGTCGCCGGTTGGAGCAGCGGGCGGGAACTTGCGGAGCTGAAAGGCTCTCTTGAAACAATCAGAAGCACCGCTGCCGAGATAATCAACAGTATAGATGAACATATCGCACAAATCCAAAAGGAGCAGGACAAGGAACAGGCAGCCCCCGCACAGGAGCAGCCGGAACAGGAAGTCCTACAGGACAAAGACACCTTTTCCATTTATCAGATAAACGGCGGGGATGAAACAAGGGACTTGCGCTTTGAACCTTACGACCGTCTGACTGCCACAGGACACCGGGTAGACCCGAAAAACTATGCACTTATCTATTCCGCAGAGCTTACGCCGGGGACTTCCCTTGAAGATATTTACACCCGCTTCAATATCGACCACCCGAAAGATTTTAAGGGACACAGCCTTTCCGTTTCCGACGTGGTGGTACTTCATCAGAACGGGCAGGACACCGCCCACTATGTAGACAGCTTCGGTTATAAGGACGTGCCGGAGTTTTTCAAGGAGCAGGAAAAAGCCCTCATTCCCGACGACTTGGAAACGGGCGAAACAATCAAAACACCGAGGGGGACTTTCTATGTAACCACCATGAGCCGCGAGCAAATGGAAGCTGCCGGATATGGATTGCACCACCAGCCGACGACGGAAAATATCTGATTATGGGGAACGGCACAAGGGCTTTTGCTGTTCCCGTTCAGCCGGAAAACTATCTGAAAGCTGCCGAGCAGACCACCGAGCAAAACTACAATATGATTGACGGGCAGATAAACAACACCCCGACCGTTGCAGAACTGGAAGCAAAGGTAAAGGCAGGAGAAACCATTTCCCTTGTTGACCTTGCGGAAGCTGTCAAGGCTGACAAGGAACGCGGCAAGGCAGCAAAAACGGAAAAGAAGCCCTCTATCCGGGCGCAGCTTAGAGCAGACAAAGAAAAGACCGCACAGAAAAAAGCGGCAAAATCAAAAAATCACGAATTGGAGGTATGAGCATGATTAGACTGACCGTTGAAGAAACAAACCTATTGAGCATTTACAATGAGGGCGGCAAGCGCGGCTTATGGAAAACATCAACGTCGCGCTGCGTTCATGGACGAGGATATGCGGGAACTTGCGAAACGTACCCTTGTGAAAATCGCACCTCTGACAGAAAATGAGTATGCGGAGCTTGCCATTTTCGCCGCTGATGAAGTATGACCGGGCTAAAGCGCTTACGCCTCCCCAAAGCCGGAAAGTCAACAGCCTTGTAAAAAAGGAGTGCTGCAACTGCGATAACGGACACTGTATTTTACTGGACGACGGGGAGGAATGTGTCTGCCCGCAGCTTATTTCCTATTCGCTTCTATGCAAATGGTTTCAGACCGCCGTACTTCCCCTTGATAAGCTGCTGTATGCAGAGCTTTTCAAGACCGAGGATAAAAAGCGTTGTACCGAGTGCGGAGTTTCTTTTGCGTCCACCTCTAACAGCGTCAAATACTGCCCGGACTGCCGAAAGCGGATTACCCGCAGACAGGCAGCGGAGCGCATGAGAAAACGGCGCGCCCTTGTTACGCAATAGGGGCAAAAAAAGCCTTGATTTACAGGGCTTTCAGTGCTTAAAAATGACGCGGCAAGGGTTTTATACCTTATCCCCTAAAAATGATGTTCTATTGCGTAACAGATACCAAAAACGCACCTACATAAAACAGGGCGCGGACAGTCTTTTGTTGGCTGTCTGCGCCCTTTTCTTTTACTTTATTCGTGCAGTTCTTCTATATCCTTTATTCGGTTTCCCAATAGGATATACAGCTCTCCATTCTCTACCCTTATAACCAGAGTATCATTTTCATCGGAATAAGTTCCATATTCCACACATTCTATATATCCGATAAGTGTATTTCCGTCCTCAAAAGTAATTTGGATTTTACTGTCTGCGTCAATATAAGTTTCCACGCCATAACTGCCATTTTCTAATGTTATTCTGTAACATGGTGTAATACCAACCATTTTCATAATTATTCCCGTTCCTTTCCTTTTTCCCGTTCCGGCTCTTTGCCTTGCCGCAAAATGCTGTCTATGTTCTGTTTAATAACGTCGTATTCCTTGACCTGTTTTTTCAGCTTGCCATAATCAGCGTAAAGGGCTTCTTTTTGCGCTTGTAGTTTCCCGTATTCTTCCTGCATGGCGGCAAGGTTGGGGAGTTTGGTAACGCCCGCCGCTTTCAGTGTCTTTACTGCCGCTTCATGGAGTATCAGACTGCTTTCCTGCTTTGCCCGGTATGCGTCCTTATCCTTTGCTCTGCGGTATGCTTCATAGACAGGTTTTGTTTTTTGGTAGGTGGCAACGTGCTTCATCAGCACCGCCATATCTGCAAGACGCTTCTCCACGCTCTTTAATGCGTCTGCTGTCTTTTCATTTTCCGCATTTATTTCCTCAATCCGGCTGACTAAATCTGCGTACTGCTCAATCTTATGTTCTGTCAAGAAATTCATAGTTTTTGCAGCCAGTTTCAGATTATGAATTTTCGCCCACTGTTCATAGCCCCGGCTCTGCGCTGCTTGATACTGTTTTCAATGTCGATAAGCAGCGATACGCCGCGCTGCTCTTTGGGAGCTTTCGCCGCCTTTGTGCGCTTGCCCGCAATCCGTTCTTTGATTGCTTCTTCTGTATAATCTACACCGAGAGTTTTTAAGCGGGTAAAGCGTTCCTGTCCGGGAGCGCGGCAGGAGATATATTTTCCCGGCTTTATCTCATAGCCCGCTGCCTGTAACCGCTGCAACAATTCTTCAAAACTTGCCACTTGGGTGATAAGCGTATCAACGGTAATTTTCAGCTTGCCTTTCCAACTTGTACCGACCTTTTCTGCGTGATACTCCGCATAGCTCTTTCCCTTGCTGCCTTTACCCGGAACGACGACGGACAGCCCGTTTTCCCGGCACAGCCTATCACTCATGTTCCGTATGCCGTAGTAGCTGCGTTTATTGGAATTGTACTTATGGTAGTCAACAAAATTTACCGCACAAAAAATGATATGGTTATGGATATGCCCTTTGTCTATGTGGGTAGTTAAGACGTATTCGTGCTGTCCCTTTGTTACCGCGTCGGCAAGCTGCTTTCCGATTTCGTGGGCTTTCTCATAGTCTACTTCTCCCGGCTCAAAGGACTGTATCAAATGGTGGGCGAGATTGTTCCCTTTCTCTATGGCTTGTGCAAGCGTAAATCCGAACTCAATATCCGCCGTTTCATAGCTGCACCCAAAGGAGGACACAAGCATTTTCCCGTCTGTTTTATCCGGGTTTTGGATATAGTCAAGGCTTTACTCAACGTGCTTTTAATAGGCTTAATCTTTGTAACCGCCATATCTCTGCAAGCACCCCCTTTATTTCCTCTATGTCCTCTTGGTAGACGCTGCCTGTCGCATTGACACGCTTTGCAATCTGATTGATGTTGACCCCGATTTTCTGTATTTCCGCTGTCATGGCTTTTATGTCGCTATGGTCTGTCTGAATGATATACGTCAATGGCAATCTTGCGAAGATACGCCGCCATGTTCCGGGTGGGGACGAGCTTCATTTTCTGCTCAATCAATGCCCGTTCTTCCTCTGTTACATAGAATTTGATTTGTACTTTTCTTTTGCGTCCGTTCATGCAATCGCTCCTTTCCATTCCGGGGGTTTGGGACACTTCCCAACAAGCAATTTTCAACCGACGCACCGCAGGGCGGGAGAGCGAAAATACGGAAAAGGGTACTCTTTTCCTATGCTTGCTACGAAACTTTATCCCTTACTACCTACAACACCGGGAACGGCAAATTTGACGAACTTCCCAAAAGAAAAACGCCGCAATCTGCGACGTTTCAATCACTCTGTATAACAAAACGAGAGAACTTATTCCCCGTTTCGTCGTTGTTGGCTTCCTCTATTCCTTTTGCAGTAGCAGACAGGATTTTCAAATCTTTTTCGCTCATACCGTCAAGCATGGTATCGAGCTGACGGCGGCGTGTGGATTTCTCCTGTTCCCGTTCCGGGAAAAAGAACTGGTCTACTGATACATCAAGCAGGGTTACAAGCTCATATAAAATCTGTAAACTTGGGTGCTGCCCGCTGTTCTCAATGGACGCGATATATCGGGGCGCAATATTCAGCGTGTCGGCTAACTGATTGCGTGATATTCCCTTTGATTTTCTTGCTGCTTTAATGGCTTGCCCGAAAGCCTTAAAATCAAACTTTTCTTTGTTCTGCTTCATAATCATTTCACCCAACTACATTGTATATTTCATCTCTCTTTCAAGATATGATTACACACATCATAGTATTGACTGAAATAAATCACATATAAACCTTGACGAAAGATGTCAAGTTTATATACTATAATAGGGTTAAAGGAGGGAAATATTTGAAAGAAAGCAGATTATTCAAAATTGTATATTATATTTTAGAAAATGGGCGTATAACCGCCCCGGAATTGGCAGAAAAATTTGAAGTATCAGTGCGGACAATCTATCGTGATATAGATGTAATAAGTAGTGCAGGTATTCCTATTTATGTAACAACGGGGAGAAATGGCGGCATACAAATACTTGAAAACTATGTTTTAGATAAGGCTCTTTTTTCTGAAAAAGAGAAGCAAGACATATTAGCAGCTTTGCAAAGTGTATCAGTTGTGAGTAACACTTATGAAAAGGATATGCTGACAAAATTATCTGCTCTCTTTAATATCAACTCTGATAATTGGTTTGAAGTAGACTTTTCACGCTGGGGAAGTAAAGCACAAGATAACACTACCTTTGAATTATTGAAAAATGCTGTTATTTCTCATAAGGCGCTATGTATCATGTATGTAAACTCTTATGGTAAAAAGAGCCAAAGAAAAATATATCCGCTTAAAATGATGTATAGAGCAAAGGAATGGTACGTTAAATCTTACTGCGTTGATAAAGCTGATTTTCGGATTTTCAAATTTAATCGTATTCTTGAAATACAAATGTTATCAGAGGAATTTGTACCAATGGAATATCCCAAATCGACAGATGAGCCAAAACAAAGCTACAATAAAATATCCCTTTGTTTTCCAAAAGAAATGGCATATCGTGTATATGATGAATTTGAGGGAAACGAAATAGAAGAAATGAAAAACGGAGACCTCATGGTTTCATCTGAAATGCCAGAGGATAACTGGCTGATAGGCTATCTACTTCTTTTGGAACACAGGTTACAGTAATTGAGCCTGCCTATTTGAAAAAATTTTTTATCTGATGAAGCAAAAAAAATATATGAAAAAAATAAAGCATGACATTAGAATGTCAAGGTTTAACTGTTACAATATGGGTGTAACGCATTTATGGAGGGAAAAAATATGAGCGAACAATTTATAAACTTGACGATTGAAAATATAGACAAGGAACATTTATGTTGCGCGATTGCCGATAAAAAACATCAAGCGGGAGTAGCAGTAAAAAAGAATTGGTTGAAAGAACGGATTGCTGAGGGACACGTTTCCGAAAACTTGATGAAAAGGGAAAGGTTTTTATTGAATATGCTCCATTGGAAACTGCGTGGGTGCCTGTTCATGGAGATAACTATTTGTATATCTATTGTCTTTGGGTGGCAGGTTCTTTCAAAGGGAAAGGGTATGCAAAATCTTTGATTGAGTATTGTATCAATGACGCAAAAGAAAAAGGAAAATCGGGTGTCTGTATTCTTAGTTCCAAAAAGAAAAAACCATTTTTGGCAGACAAAAAATTTTACTCAAATATGGTTTTGAAGTTGTTGATACCGTAAAAAATGAATATGAATTATTGGCATTATCTTTCAATGGGGAAAAACCGTATTTTTCTGAAAGCGTAAAAGAAATGAGAATTAGTGGACAAGAACTGACAATCTATTATGGCTTACAATGTCCATACATTCCAAACTACATTGAACAAGTGCAAGAATACTGCACTAAAAACAGCATACCATTAAATTTGATTGCCGTAGACACTTTAGAGAAAGCTAAAAATCTTCCTTGTATTTTTAATAACTGGGCTGTTTTTTACCATAGAGAATATGAAACAAACCATCTTCTCAATGAAACCTTTTTGAAAAAGAAGTTTCAGTTATAAGGGAAAAGACTATGCACTTTGTAAAGGTAAAAGGAATTTTATCTGCTTCAAACGGAATGAATTTATATCGCGGCTGTTCTCATGGTTGTATTTACTGCGACTCACGAAGCAAGTGTTATCACATGGAGCATGATTTTGAGGACATTGAAATTAAAGAAAATGCCATTGAACTGTTAGAAAATGCTCTTAAACGAAAGCGTAAAAAGTGTATGTTAGGTACAGGTTCTATGACAGACCCGTATATCCCGCTTGAAAGTAAAATTGGGAATGTTCGCAAAGCGTTGGCTTTAGCAAATCAATATGGGTTTGGCTTCACTTTGATAACTAAATCTGACCGAATATTACGGGATTTAGATTTATTAAAATCTATCAACGACAAAACAAAATGCGTGGTGCAAATGACGCTAACCACCTATGACGAGGATTTATGTAAAAAAATCGAGCCAAATGTAAGTACAACAAGAGAACGGTTTGAAGCTCTGAAAAAGCTGAATGAAGCAGGTATTCCAACTATTGTTTGGCTTTGCCCTATTCTTCCTTTCATCAATGATACAGAAGAAAATATCACAGGAATTTTAGAGTATTGCATTGAAGCAAAAGTTTACGGTGTTATTTGTTTTGGAATGGGGTTGACGCTTCGTGAGGGAAACAGAGAGTATTTTTATAGCCAGTTAGACCGATTGTTCCCACACATGAAAGAAAAGTATATTTGTACTTATGGTATGCAATATCAACTAAGTAGTCCAAAACACAATGAGCTTATGAAATTATTTCATCAAATATGTGAGGACAACGGTATTATTCACGACAACTCAAAAATATTTGAGTATCTATACAGCTTTGAAGAAAAGAATAGTCCTATCCAATTAAATTTGTTTGATTAACTTTCAAACAATGACCGCCCAACGGAAAATAAAAAAAAACCGTTGTTTGGCGGCAAAGTTTTCACGCGCTCAACAAAATATAAGCAACCTAACGGCGGTTTTGAATAACTATCAAAACCGCCGTTTTCCTTTTTCAAAATGAGAATGCGGAGGGTGTATTAAAGTTGCCCTTTTTTAAGGATACGGCGGTATCAAGGAGGTATCGCCATGTCCTTTTTTCCATGCCCTAATGGGTTACTATCAAAAAAGCCATTACCCACCAACGGGTTATTCCGGCTACATAGATGAACTCACAAATCACACATATACTTTTGACAATTCCTTTGCGCCTGTCTGCGATTTGCAGACGGGCGCATTTTGTATTTTCTCCAAAAACTTTTTCAAGAAATTTCTAAAAACCAACGTCCATTTTGAACTGCTTCGGTTTGAGGGTTTACGAAAGGGGACATTTCAAATTCCACCGCTTTCGCGGCAGCGAAAGGAGGTGAGAACATGAACGAGCCTATTCGTACCCAATGGCAAATCCGTTGTGCTTTTAACGGCTTTTGCAAACTGGCGTTGAAGCGAGAAGCTATGAACGCCCACAGGGACACAAAGCAGCGACAATTACGCGAGGTTACTTTTTCCGACCTGTCGCCACTGGAAGAAAATCAGCTTTACGTCTGCGACAAATATTTTGCAGATGATGAAGCGGAACAGTCTTTCGTTGTCGGCGGCAAAGAAATTACTGCGAAGCTGCTTGCCGAAGCCCTGCACAGTTTGCCGGAAGAAAAGCGGGAAACCGTACTGCTGTATTATTTCTTTGATATGAGCGAACGCGAGATTGCAAAGTTTTGTAATCTGTCAAGGACAACGGTACAGTCCCGTCGGACAAGCTCAATGAAGCTGTTAAAACGCTATTTGGAGGAAAGAGCCTATGACTACACAGATTAGTAAATCAGAACAGGACGAACGCGGCTTGTTGCCTTACCCGGTAATCATAGCCGCAAATAAGGGCGACCCGGAAGCTATGAACATTGTCGTACAGCATTACGAAAGCTACATAGCGTCCCTGTCTATGCGAAAGCTGCGTGATGAGCGCGGAAATATCTATTGGGGCATAGATGAGGATATACGCGACCGCTTGCGTTCGCGTCTTATGCGGGCAGTCCTTTCATTCAAGGTTTGAGATAACCACAAGCAGCGTCCCCCTTTCCGCTGCCTGTTGACTTGACCTTGCTTGCTCTTTGACAAAGAAAGCGTCGCAAGATAACGGCGACACAGTATAGGGCAAATCGGATACGTCCTTTTTACGTTGAGCCATACGGCGGGTGCGCCATGACGCTTTTCCCCTATTGGAGAAAGTCGAGCGACCACCACCACGCCGGGGAACAAGTGTAGCGGCTTGTGGGCGACGACACGCACTAAGGTAGACAAGCTTTATAGCCATAGTCCGAGCGTTAAAAGCGTCGCAGGCATTGGGTAAAGCTGCCTTAATGGGCAGGGGTGGAACTCCCGCGAGGTTGTGCTAACAGCCGTCCGATTAAAGCCCCTTTGTTGTAATAGTGGACTTGCCACTTTTTCATATAGTGTATTAGCCATTCTTGAAAGGGGGCTAATTATGGCAAATAACGAAAAATCTAAGAACATTTGTAGTAGTGTTTTCAAAAGCGGCGAAAATACGACTACTAAAATCCAATTCACACAAAAATGGATTGAGCTTATCAATAAATTAGAAAAAAATAAAGGAATAACCGCGGCGCAGCGATAATGACAAGCTTCCTCTGTTATGGTATAATTCCATTAGAGGGAGCTTGTTTTATCTCTGAGGAGATATGAACATGAAAGTAGCTATTTACTGCCGCTTATCCGAAGAAGATAGAAACAAGCAATTTGAAACCGACGACAGCAACAGCATACAAAATCAAAAATCTATGCTGCTGCAATATGCTATGGAACAGGGGTGGGAACTTTACAACATTTACAGCGACGACGACTATACCGGCTCTGACCGCCGCAGGCAGAATTTAACCGTTTGCTCAAAGACGCCGAACAACACAGATTTGATATTATCCTTTGCAAAACACAGTCACGTTTTACCCGCGAACTGGAACTTGTAGAAAAGTACATACATGGACTATTCCCTATTTGGGGTATTCGTTTTATCAGTATTGTTGACAATGCAGATACCGCTAACAAGGGAAATAAAAAATCCCGTCAAATTAACGGGCTTGTCAATGAATGGTACTTAGAGGATATGTCTGAAAATATCCGCAGCGTTTTGACAAACAGGCGAAAAAACGGTTTTCATATTGGCGCATTTGCTCTTTATGGATATAAGAAAGACCCAAATCAAAAAGGGCATTTGATTATTGATGAAGAAGCCGCTACCGTTGTTCGAGAAGTGTTTACCCTGTTTTCACAAGGTTACGGTAAAACTGCAATCGCCCGTATGCTCAATGACCGGGGCATACCAAATCCAACAGAATATAAACGTCTACATGGCTTACGATACCAACAGCCGAAAACAAGAAACAGCACTCTTTGGAAATACTTTGCTATTTCGATATGCTGATAAATGAAATCTATATCGGCAATATGGTGCAGGGGAAATATGGTAGTGTGTCCTATAAGACGAAACAAAACAAACCCCGCCCGAAAAGCGAATGGTACATTGTCGAGGGAACGCATGAACCTATTATTGACCGGGAGTTATGGGACAGAGTGCAAGCGTTAATCGAACAAAGGGCAAAGCCCTTTGATGTTGGCACAATCGGTTTATTTGCAAGAAAAGCCCGTTGTGCGAACTGCGGTTATACAATGCGTTCTTCCAAAAATCACAATAAACATTATCTTCAATGCTCTAACCGCCATGTAGCAAAGGACGCTTGTATAGGCTCTTTTATTTCCGTTGACAAACTGGAAAAAATGGTAATTGACGAACTTAACCGTTTGGCTGCGGAGTATCTTGACAAAGACGAGTTAGAACAGAATATTGAATTTTGTGATAACTTGCAAGGGCAAAAAAAGCGTCTGCTCTCTGACCTTACCGTTTATCAAAAAAAGGTTGACGAGTATTCAAAGGGTATTCGAGAGCTTTATATGGATAAGGTAAAGGGCTTAATTTCTGAAAGCGATTATGTGGATATGTCAAAAGGATTTACCACAGAGCGCGACCGTTTGGAACGTGTGATTGCTGACGGAGAAAAGCAGTTAGCCGAAATCGAAGAAAAAATTGCGGCGGGCGATAATCGCCGCGAACTGATTGAACAATATACCAACTTGGAACATCTTACCCGCGAGATTGTGGAAACGCTGATTGATTATATATCTGTCGGCAAACGTATTCCGGGAACAAGGGACGTTCCGATTGAAATTCACTGGAACTTTTAATCAAAAGTTGTTCTTATATGATTGCAGCAGAGCAGAAAGCCCGGTCAACGTATGATAACATCCTTCGTTTGGTAAAAGATCCTGAAGTTGCAGATCCGATTCGTTTCCTGCGGGCACGTGAGGTTGTGCATTTCCAACGTTTTGGTGAAGCGCTGCGTTCTGTACAGGACGAATTGAATTCGAAGACTTTTATGCGTTTAATCCGTCGTTTGATGCAAAGACTTTCTGTGCGGCACCGCAGCCAGGGGCAGGTCAGGGGAATTGCTGCACAAGATAGTAAATTAAAAATCAAAGAACAGCACATCACTGGAAAATCCCATCTGAAAAACAGGTGGGATTTTTGGGTTTACAGTAAGAAATTCTTATCCAGTCGTAAATCATTATCCCATCATAATATAGAAAAAAGACTTTCAAAAACAGAACAGTCAGAAAGGATGTTCCATGGAAGCAATGAATTATGTAAAGCCCGAACTCATCGTCGTTGCGTTCGTGCTGTATTTTTTCGGTGTTGCTTTGCGGCAGTCGCAGGCGGTGAAGAATAAGTACATTCCGCTGATCTTAGGCGGCATCAGCATGGTGCTGTGTGCGGTTTGGGTGATGGCGACGAGTGAGATTGAGACGGCGAAGGAGGGGGCGATGGCGGTTTTTACGGCGGTCACGCAGGGGATTCTGGTGGCGGGGCTGAGCAATTATGTGAATCAGATTATCAAGCAGATCCATAAGCCGGAGTGAACGGCGCTTCAAAAAATCTGTGTTATGCCGGGCAGTCTGAACCATCAGAAAGGGGAGAATATGAAAATTGATCGGTCGTATCTTGGAAATCAGAATACGTATGCGGAAAACAATCCCAAATGTATCGTAGTCCACAACACCGACAACTTCGCAGCAGGTGCCGATGCGCGGGCACATGCGAGAGCACAGCATGACGGGAATTTCCAGAACATTTCCGCACACTATTACGTCGATGACGGTGACACAGCCTACCAGGCGGCACCGCACAGCCGGGGGTGCTGGCATGTCGGCATTAATTACGGCGGAAAAAATCTGTTTCAGCAGTACGGCAACAAGAACAGCATCGGCGTGGAGATGTGTGTGCAGGCCGGGTATAATTATGAAAAAGCATTTGAGAATACTGCGGCACTGGTGCGGGAGATCATGCGGGAGACGGGGATTCCGCTGGAAAGAGTCTATCGTCATTATGACATCTGCAGCAAATACTGTCCGAGCCAGATCATGAACCGCGGTGACTGGGACCGCATGAAGCGGATGATCGGAAGCGGTGCAGGGAGCACAGGAACGGGAACAGCAGGCAGCGGAACAGGAAAAACGTATGCGCCGGGATCTATCAGGTGCAGACAGCGGCCCTCAACATCCGTCAGGCACCGGATGCGGACAGCAGGATTGCCGGAACGATCCGGGATCAGGGAAGCTACACGGTGACGGAAATCCAGAACACAAGCTGGGGACGGCTTCTCTCAGGGGCAGGCTGGGTCAACTGCCATACAGCGTATTGCCGTTATGCCGGTCCCGCAAAAGAAAAATCGGCAGAGACAGCAAAGTCATCCGGAAAGACAGTCGCAGAGGACGGAATCTGGGGCGAAAATCTGACGCGCCGTCTGCAGGAACTTTTCGGCACACCGCAGGATGGAAAAATCAGCAATCAGCTGGCCGTCAACCGGAAATTCTGTGATGGCATCACAGCCGCCGAGTGGGACAGTACGCCAAAAGGCGGATCGTCCTTGTAAAAGAAATGCAGAAATGGGCATCGGCCGGCATGGACGGCTATATCGGTCCGCAGACAATCCTCGCCTGGCAGAAAAAACTCGGTACGCCGATCGACGGCACAGTAAGCAGCCCATCCGCCATGGTAAAAAAACTGCAGAAGTGGTGCAACCAGAAATAGAAAAAAGAATACTCAAAGACCCGGTTTTGTGTTATACTGGAAGATAGTTTAAAATGAACAGAAAGAAAAGAGCTTCAAAAAAGACTCGAAGTGTCAAATGTAAAATACAAAAGAGAAAAAATAAAGGTAATTTTTGCATACAGATTCATCGGGGGAATTGCGGCTGACAGGAGAGAACAACAGCAGATGAGAAAAAAGGCAGTAAAAAATGCAGGAATGATACGAATTTATCTGAATATGGCATGGAAACTTTTGCAGAAAAACCTGCTTAGCATCGTGATATTTGAGACGGTCTACCGCCTGTTTTCCAGCCAGCTGGTTTCAAGACTCGCCAATGCGGCGATCAACTTTTCCTTAAAACAGCTGGGAACGAGTTATATGACATCGGAAAACTTCAACAAGATCATGCTGCATCCGCTGACCCTTCTGCTGATTTTTGGAATTCTGCTTGTTTTCTTTTTCTGTATGCTGTTTGAAATCTATGCTGTCATGGCGGCTCTGGAGGCCTCCTGGAAACGAAAACGGATTTCCGTTCCTGTCATGATGCTTGCCGGCGGAAGAGGAGCCGCACAGTTTGTGCGTGCCCGCCCGTGGACCTGGTTTTTCTACATGGCAGCGAGCTTCCCGTACCTTTGGCTGCACAGCAGCTACAGCGCCATCCGCAGTATGAAACTGCTTCAGGTTTCCCTGACGAAGATTTTCAATGCCTTCCCGGCATACTGGATCCCTGTGGTGCTGACGATTCTGCTTGTCGCGTTCTCGTTTGTGTTTTCCTACACCATCCCGTTCCGGTGCATGATGACGGAAAAAGAGAAAAATACCCATCTGCGGGTGCGCCAGACACTGGAAAAACGCGTGCTGCGTGAGCTTGGCATCAACGTCTTTTTCCAGGTGATGATTTTTCTGATTACGTGGGTTTTGTATCTGATTTTCGGAACGGCTGTCGTTGCCTATGCAAAGCTGGTGAAAACGCCGTCTACCGTTGTCAGTACCGTCATCGTCTATGGTGACTGGGTCAAATCGACGATGAGCCTGATCGGCGGAGCGTTCGGCCTTGTCGGAAGCATTACGTATCTGTATCTGATTTTTATCCGTTCCTCCCGAAAGCTACCAGAAGAGCCGGACAACGAAAAAGCCGAGCTCGAAGCTGGTACGCACCTTCTGCGGTCCGGTAACGGCGGTGGTTCTCACGATCGCCATGCTGGCGGGAGAAACGGTTTATCTTGTATATGCCATGCGCGCAACACGTGCAGAGGCAACGGCTTCCTCCCAGTATATTTCGGTGTCAGCGCACCGGGGCGGAGCCAGAAAAGCACCGGAAAATACGATGAGCGCGATCAAATATGCAGTGGACAGCATGTCGGATTATGCGGAGATCGATGTACAGGAGACGAGTGATGGTGAGATTGTCCTTCTGCACGACACAAATCTGAAGCGGACAACCGGTCTGAATGCCAGCATCTGGACCCTGACCTACGATGAAATCAGCCAGCTTGATGCCGGTGTACGATTCAACAAAAAATTCCGCGGCGAGCAGATTCCGAAGCTGGAAGAAGTCATCGCGTACGCGAAAGGAAAAATCAACCTGAATATCGAAGTAAAATACAACGGCCACAACCAGAATATTGTCAAAAAAGTGGTGAAAATCATCGAGGACAATGACTTTGTGGATCAGTGTGTGCTGACTTCCATGAACTACAATTTCCTCAGGCAGGCAAAGAAAATCAATCCGGATATCAAGACCGGGTATACGATGAAAATGTCGTACGGAGGCCTGGAGGATATGGACGCGGCGGACTTCTTTTCTGTAAAATATACGTACATCACAGAAAGCTTTGTAGAGCATGCGCACAGTCTTGGTAAAGAAGTCTGTGCCTGGACGCTGAATTATCAGGGAGATATGCAGCGGATGGTCAACTGCGGCGTGGACAACATTATCACGGACGATCCGGAGCTGGTGCGTAAGGTTATCCTCGGAACGACCGACCGAAATCCGGGCTTTGTCAGCTGCTTGGCTATGCACTGAAATAAATGGAGGAAAACAATGGAGGTGGAAACTTCATGCAGAGAAAGTAAACATGCCATCCCAGAAGAAAGAAAAGAAGAAAAAGAGGAAGAAAAAACTTCCTTCGGATTTTTATGATTATAACCTGCTGGCCTGCACTATTTTGCTGGTCAGCTTCGGACTGATTATGCTGTACAGCGCGAGTGCCTACGAGGCGGCCAGTACATTCAAGGGAAATGATATGTATTATTTCACGCATCAGGCGGGGCTTTCTGCTATTGTTCTGGTGGGGATTGTGATATTGTCGAAGTTTGTAGATTATCATAGTGTATGGTTCCAGCGGATTGCAGCACTGGTATACTGGGGAAGTCTCCTTCTGATGGCGGCGGTAAGGTTTACGCCGCTTGGTTATGAAGCCTACGGGGCGAGAAGATGGCTCCGGATCGGCGGTGTCAGTCTTCAGCTGCGGAGATTGGAAAGCTGGGGCTGATTCTGTATTTGCCATACATTATCCTGAAGATGGGAAAAAATATGCGTACCATCCGCGCAAAAGCGATTGTCCTCGGACTTGGCGTGCTGCAGGCGCTGGCTGCGTGGATTCTGACGGACAACCTGAGTACCGCCATTATTCTTGGACTCATCGCCTGCGTCATTTTGTTTCTGGCGGACCCGGAGGTAAAATTTTATGCGCGTGTGATTCCGGGCGCGGCAGTAATTGGCGTTTTTGCGATTATCATTTAAAAAATAATCTGCAGATCTTTGAAAGAATAGGCGGTGACTTCCGGTCGAACCGTATCTATGAATGGCTTTCCGGAGGCAGCTATCAGATTCTGCAGGGACTTTATGCGATTGGATCCGGTGGATTTCTCGGAAAAGGACTTGGCAACAGTACGCAGAAGATTACAACAATTCCGGAAGCACAGAACGATATGATCTTCTCGATCATCTGCGAGGAGCTTGGAATATTTGGCGCGCTTCTTGTATTGCTGCTGTTTGGCTACCTGCTGTACCGTCTGTTTGTGGTTGCACAGAATGCGCCGGACGCGTATGGAATGCTGATGGTGAGCGGCGTTTTTGCACATATTTCCATTCAGGTTATTCTGAACCTGTGCGTTGTTCTGAAACTGATGCCGGCAACGGGAATTACCCTTCCATTTATCAGTTACGGAGGAACATCGGTGCTCTTTATCCTGACGGAAATCGGCATTGCCCTGTGCGTCTCCCGCTTTATTGTGTTCCAGGATGGAAAGAGCGGAGAAGGAGAGGCACAGGCGGAAGAACAGTAAAAGTAGAAAAATCTATTGACAAATGCCGGAATAACAGATACACTTTTTTCGAAAGAAATACTGGCTGCCGGGTAGAGGCAGGAAGGAGCAGAATAATGTTAGAAAAGATAAAAGAAATTTTAGTAGAACAGCTCAACTGTGATGCAGACAGCATCAACGAAGATACCTCTTTTAAAGATGACCTGGGTGCAGATTCCCTGGATCTTTACGAGATGGTTATGGCATTAGAAGACGAGTACGGAATTGAAATCGACACCGACGAACTGACAGACCTTTCTACCGTCGGCGACTTTATGGAATATTTGAAACAGCACGGCGTAGAGGTCTGAAAAAGAGCATTGCCGCTGGCAAAAGTGGAAGGATGGTGCAGCTCGGAAGAAACGCCGGGCTGTTTTCCATTCTAAATAAATGGTGGAAGGGAACAGACAAAAGGATTGTTCCAGAAAAACCAGAAATCAGGAGAAAAGAAAAATGAGCAATGTAAAAACAAGATTTGCACCGAGCCCGACAGGCCGGATGCATGTAGGAAACCTGCGTACTGCCCTGTATGCGTATCTGATCGCAAAACACGATGACGGAACCTTTATGCTCCGTATCGAGGATACCGACCAGGAGCGTTTCCAGGAAGGCGCACTTGATATCATCTACCGTACCTTAAAAGAGACCGGCCTGGTACACGACGAGGGACCGGACAAAGACGGCGGCTGCGGCCCGTACGTACAGAGCGAGCGTAATGCAGCAGGTCTGTACCTGAAATACGCAAAACAGCTGGTAGAGCAGGGTGACGCTTATTACTGCTTCTGTGACGCAGAGCGCCTGAGCCAGTGCAAGCGTAACGTAGGCGGAAAAGAAATCTCGATCTACGACAAACACTGCCTTGGTCTTTCCAAAGAGGAAGTAGAGGCCAATCTGGCAGCCGGCAAACCGTACGTCATCCGTTTCAATATGCCGACCGAAGGAACCACAACCTTCCATGATGAGATCTACGGAGATATCACCGTAAACAACGAGGAGCTGGAAGACCTGATCCTGATCAAATCCGACGGATATCCGACCTACAACTTCGCAAACGTCATCGACGACCATCTGATGGGTGTAACCCACGTTGTCCGCGGTAATGAGTATCTGTCCTCATCCCCGAAATACAACCGTATTTACGAGGCATTCGGCTGGGAAGTTCCGGTTTACGTACACTGTCCGCTGATCACCAACGAGGAGCATCAGAAGCTGTCCAAACGCTGCGGCCATTCTTCTTATGAAGACCTGATCGATCAGGGCTTCTTAAAAGATGCCATTGTCAACTTCGTAGCCCTTCTTGGATGGAGCCCGGAAGGAAACCGCGAGATCTATTCTCTCGAGGAGCTGGTAAAAATCTTCGATTACCACCACATCAGCAAATCTCCGGCCGTTTTCGATATGACAAAACTCCGCTGGATGAACGGCGAGTACATGAAGGCAATGGACGACGAGAAGTTCTATGAGATGGCGCTTCCGTATATCCAGAAGACAATCCACCGTCCGCTCGATTTTAAGAAAATTGCAGCCATGGTAAAAACAAGAATCGAAGTATTCCCGGATATTGCAGACCTCATCGACTTCTTCGAGGAAGTTCCGGAATACGACGCTTCGATGTACACTCACAAAAAGATGAAGACAAACGAGGAGACCTCCCTTGCACTTCTTCAGGAAGTAAAACCGCTGCTGGCAGCGCAGGAAGATTTCAGCAATGATGCTCTCTTTGAGATGCTCAGCGCATTCGGAAAAGAAAAAGGATACAAGACCGGTTATATTATGTGGCCGATCCGTACCGCTCTTTCCGGAAAACAGATGACACCGGCCGCGCAACGGAAATCCTTGAGGTTCTGGGAAAAGAGGAGTCTCTTGCCCGCATCGACAAAGCGATTGAGAAATTATCCAAATGATATATAATAATTCACAGAAAAAAGCGGTGATGCATACCACCGGCCCATGATGGTCCTTGCCGGACCGGGGTCGGGGAAAACCGCAGTGATTACGGGGCGGACCTGCCAGCTTGTAACGAGCGGCATTTCCGCCTCTCGTATTCTTGTCGTAACATTTACGCGTGCGGCGGCAAAAGAGATGAAGGAGCGGTATTTGAAGGCGATGGGAAAGACGAGTACCCAGGTCACCTTTGGAACGTTCCACGGGGTATTCTACGCGATTCTGCGCCATACGTATCGCATGTCCGGCAACAATATTTTAAGCGAGGAAGAGAAAAAGCGGCTGATGCGCGAGCTGGTCAACCACTATGCCAGAGACCTGGAGGAAGAGGATCTCGAGGAAAATCTGGCGCGCGAAATCAGCACTGTGAAGAACAATCAGATCCCGCTGGAACATTACTATTCCGCCTGTATGCCGCAGGAAAAATTTCGCGAATCTATGAGGCGTATGAGAAATGGCGGAAGGAGAACAAAAAACTCGATTTCGACGATCTGATGGTGCAGTGCAAACGTCTCTTTCTGGAGCGGCCGGAGGTCCTCCGCGCCTGGCAGCAGAAATTTCAGTATATCCTGATTGACGAGTTTCAGGACATCAGCCCGTGCAGTATGAGATTGTGCGGATGCTGGCGCTGCCGGAAAATAACCTCTTTATTGTCGGTGATGACGATCAGTCGATTTATCAGTTCCGCGGGGCCAAGCCGGAGATCATGCTGAATTTTCCGAAAGATTACCCGGGCGCGGCGCAGGTAGTGCTCGATAAAATTACCGTAGTACGGAATTTATCGTGAAGCGGTCCCAATGCCTGATCCACCACAACAAAAAGCGGTATGAAAAGGCGATTTCCACCGACAACGAGAAAGGCGCTCCGGTTGCAATCCGGGGATATAAGAACCCGCGCGAGGAGATGCGTGCCGTTGCCGAGGAGCTGCGGGAGGCGGAGAAAAACGGCTGTCCGTATGAAGAGATGGCGCTTTTGTTCCGCACGAATCTTGGCTGCCGGACAGCAGTAGAGGAACTGATGGAAGCACAGATCCCGTTCCAGATGCGGGATACCCTGCCGGATCTCTATGACCACTGGATTGCGAAAGATCTGCTGACGTATCTGAATCTTGCGATGGGAAGCCGGAAGCGCGGCGAGTTTTTAAAGATTGCCAACCGCCCGAACCGTTATCTGTCGCGGGATGCCTTTGAGGAGGCGACTGTTTCGTTCGATGCACTTCTGGAATATTACGAAGAAAAAGACTGGATGTGCCAGCGGATCCGCAAACTGGAGCAGGATATCACGACACTGACGCATTTATCGCCGTTCGGCGCGGTCAATTACATCCGCTATGCGATCGGCTATGAACAGTATGTGAAGGAATATGCTGCATACCGCCATCTGAAAGAGGATGATCTGATTTCCGTTTTGGACGAGCTGCAGGAGGCGGCAAAGACCCAGAAAAGCATCGAGCTGGTTTGCACATATTGAGGAATACCAGCAGAAGATGAAGGAAAAACAGAAGCAGCGCGCAGAGAGTGCGGAAGGAGTTATGGTTTCCACCCTGCACAGCGTCAAGGGACTCGAGTACGACAAGGTCTATCTTCTTGACGTCAACGAGGGTGTAATGCCGTATCAGAAAGCAGTCCTTGCGGAGGCGATCGAGGAGGAGCGGCGGATGTTCTACGTCGGAATGACGCGCGCCCGGAAAGAGCTGACGCTCTGTTACGTGGAGGAACGGTTTGAAAAGAAAGTCGAGCCGTCCCGGTTCCTGGACGAGGTGATCCAGTAAATTTGTACTGTTGTGAAAGATGTTGAAAATAAATTTACTAATTGATAAAATTTTAACAAATAATACATTGACAAAGTTTTAACAATGAAGTATAGTAATACCTGTAAGCGGGAACAATAAGATGACCGCAAAGCGAGGAGGAAAAACATTATGAAAATTTTATTTTACGATACCCAGAGCTACGACAGAGAATCTTTCGACCGAACCAAAGAGCAGTTTCCAGAAATTGAAGTGGAATATTTAAAAACCGGCCTTGCTGCAAGAACCGCTTCCCTGGCAAAGGCTACGATGCCGTGTGCGCCTTCGTAAACTCCGATGTCGGAACAAAAACCGTAGAAGCACTGCATGAGGCAGGTGTCAAGCTGATCCTGATGCGTTGCGCAGGCTTCAACAACGTAGATTTAAAGACAGCTGCAAAATACGGCATTGATGTACGCCGTGTACCGGGTTACTCCCCGGAGGCTGTAGCTGAGCATGCGATGACACTGGCCATGACGGTCAACCGCCACATGCACAAAGCATATACGAAAGTAAGAGAAAACGACTTCAGCCTGGGCGGACTGATGGGATTTAACTTCTATCAGAAGACCGCCGGAATCGTCGGAACCGGAAAAATCGGTGCGGCTATGGCAAGAATCTGCCGCGGTTTCGGCATGAAAGTTATTGCTTACGATGTATACCAGAATGAATCCTTAAAAGATTTTGTTACGTACGTAACTCTTGATGAACTGCTGGCACAGAGTGATCTGATCTCCCTGCACTGCCCGCTGATGGACAGCACATACCACATGATCAACCGCGAGAGCATCAAAAAGATGAAAGACGGCGTGATCCTGGTCAATACGTCCCGCGGAGGTCTGGTAAAGACAGACGACCTGATCGAGGGAATCCGTGCAAGAAAATTCTTCGGCGTCGGCCTTGACGTATACGAGGAGGAAACCCCGAACGTATTCGAGGACCGTTCCGATGAGATTCTGGAGCACTCCACCACAGCACGTCTCCTGTCCTTCCCGAACGTTATGATCACTTCACATCAGGGATTCTTCACCGAGGAAGCACTGCGTGCGATTGCAGAGACCACACTGCAGAATGCACTGGATTTCGAGGCAGGAAAAGAGACCCCGAACATTGTCCGTGCATAATGGAAATCCACTAGAAAACAGTTATCTTATAAGAGAACAAGAGACAACCCATTTTCGGCGGGTTGTCTCTTTTAAATTATGAGAAAATAGTGTATGATGGTAGATAGCAGAAAAAACGGCCAGAGGAAAACACTGGCCGGATACAAAAGGAGAGCAGGATTTTATGGACTGTAAAGAAGCAGAAAAATTAATACAGCCATACGTGCAGGGAAATATGCCGGAGAAAGAGATGGAACCGTTTATTTCCCATATCCGGAAATGCCATACATGCCACGAGGAACTGGAGACATATTTTATTGTGAACCGTGCGATGGCATATTTCGAGGATGACGCGCCCGATTCCTACAATCTGACAGGACTTCTGGAACGCGATCTGGAGAAAAAAGAGGAAGAAGCGAGACACCGCCGGTACAAAGATACGTTTTTCCGGGTGCTGATGCTGATTCTCGTTCTGTTTCTGGTGCTCCTGGCTCTGCACTATTTTGAAGTGATAGAATTACCCTGGCTGAAAGGATTATTATGAGTGATAAAATCGTATTACTGGACGGACACAGTATTCTGAACCGGGCTTTTTACGGCGTACCGGATCTGTCCAATGCAGAAGGACTGCACACGAACGCCGTATATGGATTCCTGAATATTCTGTTTAAAATTCTCGATGAGGAGCAGCCGCAGTATCTTGCCGTGGCGTTTGACCTCCATGCGCCGACATTCCGCCACAAAATGTATGACCAGTACAAGGAAACGAGAAAGCCGATGCCGCAGGAATTGCGCGAACAGGTCCCGGTGATCCAGGAAGTGCTCGCAGCAATGGACATTGAGATTGTCACAAAAGAGGGCTATGAGGCGGATGATATCTTAGGAACGCTCGGCCGCAAATGCGAGGCGGAAGGATGGAAGTTACGATCGTATCCGGAGACCGCGACCTGCTGCAGCTTGCAACGGACCACATTCTGATCCGGATTCCAAAGACCGTAAAGCGTGTGACGACGATTGAAAATTACCACACGGCAGAGGTGCTGGAAAAATACAGTCTTCTCCCGAAACAGATCATCGATCTGAAAGCGCTGATGGGCGATACCGCAGACAATATCCCGGGTCTGCCGGGTGTCGGCGAGAAAACCGCGACGAAAATCCTGCTGCAGTACGAGACACTGGAAAATGCGCATGCACATTTCGAGGAGATCAAACCGAACAAGGCAAAAGAGGCGATGCGTGATCATTATGATCTGGCGGAATTAAGCAAAAAACTTGCAACGATTGATACCGATGCGCCGGTGGAGCTCGACCGTGAAAAAGCGGCACTCTCGAATTTTTATACATCAAAAGCGTATGAGATGTTCAAACGTCTGGAGTTTAAAAACCTGCTGGGCCGCTTCGAGGAGACGAATGCAGAACCAGAGGATGCCGTCTTTCTGCGCACCGTAACGGATTTTTCCGAGGCGGAAGAACTCTTTGGAACCATCGCGAAGGAGGAGAAGGCAGGAGCCGCTCTTCTGACAGAAGAAACCCCGAAGGACGGACCGATGGCAGATCGGAGCCGTTCACTTGTCGGTATGGCAGTTGCGTATGGAAGCGGAGAGCCGGATGTTGTTTACTTCCCAGCAGAAGGTTTCCTGACCGGAGATTATTTAAAAGAAAAATTGACTGAGTTGCAGAAGCAGATTCCGGTTTTCTGCGTCATGGACGGAAAAGAATTTCTGAAGGATATGCCGGACGCCGATGAAGCCCATCTGTTTGATGCCGGAATTGCCGCGTATTTATTAAATCCATTGAAATCACAGTATTCGTACGATGATATCGTAAAAGAGTACGTACACCGCTATGTGCCGGCAGTGGAAGAGATCTTCGGCGGAAGCAAGATTCCGGCCGCAGGAAAGATGACGCCGGAACAGCAGGAGTCGTATGCAGGTCATCAGGCGTATGCTGTATTTGCCGCACAGGAAAACATGGAAAAGCTGCTGAAGGAGCAGGGCATGTGGGATCTGTACCGGAATGTGGAGATTCCGCTGGTGTTTACGCTCCGTCAGATGGAAGCGGATGGAATCGCCGCAGAAAAAGAAGCACTTTCCGTTTACGGAGCTGAGCTGGCGGAGCGGATCGGAGAGCTGGAGGCACAGATCTACGAGGAGGCCGGCGAGGAGTTCAACATCAATTCCCCGAAGCAGCTCGGCGTGATTCTGTTTGAAAAGCTGCAGCTTCCGGGCGGCAAAAAGACCAAGACGGGTTATTCCACCGCCGCCGATGTGCTCGAAAAGCTCGCACCGGATCACAAACTCGTTGCCGATATTCTGGAGTACCGCCAGCTTGCCAAACTGAAATCGACGTACGCCGACGGTCTGCAGGCCGTGATCGGGAAAGATGGAAGAATCCATTCGACATTTAACCAGACCATCACCGCGACCGGCCGCATCAGCAGTACCGATCCGAATCTGCAGAACATTCCAGTGCGGATGGAGCTTGGCCGTCTGATCCGGAAAGCCTTCGTGCCAAAGCCTGGCTGTGTCTTTCTGGATGCCGACTATTCCCAGATTGAGCTCCGCGTGCTGGCCCACATGTCGGGCGATGAAAACCTGATCGAGGCGTACCGCGAGGCGGAGGATATCCACCGCATGACGGCATCGAAAGTGTTCCATGTGCCGCTTGAAGAGGTAACACCGCTGCAGAGAAGAAATGCGAAGGCGGTCAACTTCGGTATCGTATACGGCATCAGTTCGTTCGGTCTGGGCCAGGATCTCGGCATCAGCCGGAAAGAGGCAGAGGCCTATATCCAGCAGTATTTCGAGACGTATCCGGGTATCCATGAGTTTTTGAACCGCTGCGTAGAGGATGCCAAAGAGAAAGGCTATTCCGTGACGATGTTCGGACGCAGACGGCCGATGCCGGAGCTGAAATCGAGCAACTTTATGCAGCGGTCATTCGGCGAGCGCGTTGCGATGAATGCGCCGATCCAGGGAACGGCGGCGGATATTATTAAAATAGCGATGATCCGCGTGGCGAAACGGCTGAAAGAGGAGCAGTTAAAGACCAGACTTCTTCTTCAGGTACACGATGAGCTGCTGCTGGAAGTGCCGGAAGACGAGCTCGAAAAGGCAGAACAGATCCTGGAAGAGGAGATGACCGGGGCAGCACATCTGGCTGTCAAACTCGAGATCGATATGCACACAGGAAACAACTGGTACGAGGCGAAATAGCGCACTCATACCAGGAGCGAAAGGATACAAAAGAATGAAAGTTTTTGGAATTACAGGCGGCGTTGGCGCCGGAAAAAGCGAAGTGCTCACGTACCTTGGACAGAATTATGATGCAACGGTGATCCAGGCGGACGAGGCAGGTTACCTTGTGATGCTGCCGGGCGGCGAATGCTATGGAGAGATTGTGAAGCTGTTCGGCAGACAGATCACCACAGAGACCGGCGAACTTGACCGGAAACGGATTGCTGAGATCGTTTTTCAGGACGAAGAAAAGTTAAAAGCCCTGAATGCGATCATTCATCCGGCGGTAAAACGGTATATCAAAAAAGCCATTGCAGCCGCGGAAAAAGCAGGGACGGAATACGTCTTTGTGGAGGCCGCACTCTTAATCGAAGAAAAATATGATGAAATTTGTGATGAACTGTGGTATATTTATGCGGATGAAGAAGTCCGGAAGGAGCGATTGATCGAAGGACGCGGCTATTCCGAGAAGAAAGTTCGCGAAATCATGGCAAATCAGCTTTCCGAGGATGAATTCAGCAGCCACTGCGATTTTGAAATCGACAACAGCGGCGATTTTGAGGAAACAAAAAAACAGTTAGACCATAGGATGAAAAGATATGAAACTTTGTAGTATTGCAAGTGGTTCGAGCGGAAACTGCATTTTCGCGGGAAGCGAGACCACAAGCCTTCTGATCGATGCGGGCATCAGCGGAAAGCGCGTGGAGGCGGGACTGGCTGTTCTCGACCGCAGCGCGAAGGAGCTGGACGGCATTCTCGTGACACATGAGCATTCCGATCATATCCAGGGCCTTGGCGTGCTGGCGCGCCGGTACGGTATTCCGATTTACGCAACGGATGGAACAATTCAGGCGATGCAGCAGACGAAGAGCCTTGGAAAGTTTCCGGAGGGGATTTTCCACACGATTCACGCGGATGACACGTTTACGCTGGGTGATATCGCCGTACATCCGTTTACGATCTCCCACGATGCGGCAGAGCCGGTCGGCTACCGCATGGAATCCGGCGGGAAATCGATTGCGATCGCGACGGACCTTGGTGTCTACAGCGATTACACGGTTCAGAATCTGACCGGGCTGGATGCCGTTTTGTTGGAGGCAAATCACGACGAGAACATGCTTGCGGTCGGACCGTACCCGTATCCGTTAAAACAACGGATCGCCGGGGCGAAAGGCCATTTATCGAACCTGGCGGCAGGCCATCTCCTCTGCGAGATTCTGCACGACAATCTGCAGGAAGTGCTGCTCGGCCATCTGAGCAAGGAAAATAATTATGAGGCACTGGCCTTTGAAACCGTGGCCTGCGAGGTCACAACGGGTGATAATCCGTATCACTCGGGTGATTTTCATCTCGCTGTCGCTAAAAGAAGCGAAGTATCACCGTTAATTGAGGTTTAAATATACATTTTTAGCTACATACCATGTTTTTCGCAAGGCCGCCATTACCGGTTTTCCGGGGCTTTGACATAAAACCAGAAAAAGGAGAATGGAAACATGAAGAAGACAATTATCACTGTCGTAGGCAAGGACACCGTGGGCATTATCGCAAAGGTATGTAATTATCTGGCAGAGAACCAGGTAAACATCGAAGACATTTCTCAGACGATTGTGCAGGGATATTTCAACATGATGATGGTAACGGACGTCTCCAAGAGCGAGAAATCCAACGCAGAGCTTGCAAAAGATCTGGAGGAGCTTGGAAGTTCCATCGGCGTTGTCATCCGCTGCCAGCATGAAGATATTTTCAATATGATGCATCGTATCTAAAGCGAAGGAGAAAAACGACATGATAAATCTGTTTGAAGTAAAGGAAACGAACGAGATGATCGAAAAAGAGAATCTGGACGTTCGTACCATTACCCTTGGAATCAGTCTTATGGACTGTATCGACTCCAATCTTGACAAGCTGAACCGCAAAATCTACGACAAAATCACGACGACTGCCAGAAATCTGGTTTCCGTAGGTGAGGAGATCGAGGGCGAGTTCGGTATTCCGATTGTAAACAAGAGAATTTCCGTTACCCCGATTGCCTTAGTCGGCGCAGCAGCCTGCAGAACGCCGGAGGATTTCGTGACGATTGCACAGACTCTGGACCGTGCGGCAAAAGAAGTCGGCGTCAATTTCCTCGGCGGCTATTCCGCTCTGGTAAGCAAAGGTATGACGACAGCAGATGAGCTTCTGATCCGTTCTATCCCGCAGGCACTGGCTGTTACGGATTTTGTCTGCAGCTCCATCAACCTTGGCTCCACCAAAACCGGTATCAACATGGATGCTGTCAAACTGATGGGTGAGATCATCAAGAAGACGGCGGAGGCAAGCAAAGAGAACAATTGCCTTGGATGCGCAAAACTCGTTGTTTTCTGCAATGCACCGGACGACAACCCGTTCATGGCAGGCGCTTTCCACGGCGTAACCGAGGCGGATGCCATCATCAATGTCGGCGTTTCCGGCCCTGGTGTTGTCAAACATGCTCTGGAAAAAGTACGCGGCGAGAACTTTGAGGTACTCTGCGAGACGATCAAGAAGACCGCATTTAAGGTAACGCGTGTCGGCCAGCTCGTTGCACAGGAGGCTTCCAAGCGGCTGAACATTCCGTTTGGTATCATTGACCTTTCCCTGGCACCGACTCCGGCGATCGGAGATTCCGTTGCGGATATCCTTGAGGAGATCGGCCTCGAGCACGCAGGTGCACCGGGAACGACGGCGGCGCTGGCACTTCTGAACGATCAGGTGAAAAAGGGCGGTGTTATGGCATCTTCCTATGTCGGCGGTCTCTCCGGCGCATTCATCCCGGTTTCTGAGGACCAGGGTATGATCAACGCAGTCAACGACGGTGCGTTGACCATCGAGAAGCTGGAAGCTATGACTTGTGTCTGCTCTGTAGGCCTTGACATGATCGCCATCCCGGGAGACACGAAAGCATCGACCATCTCCGGAATCATCGCAGATGAGCTTGCCATCGGTATGGTCAACCAGAAAACAACGGCAGTCCGCCTGATTCCGGTCATCGGAAAAGGCGTGGGCGAGACCGTAGAATTTGGCGGCCTCCTCGGCTATGCACCGATCATGCCGGTCAACAACTTCTCCTGCGAGGCATTCGTCAACAGAACAGGAAGAATCCCGGCACCGATTCATTCGTTTAAAAACTAAAGAGAAAGCTGAAAAGCCGGCAGTGATCCTGAATGGAAAGGATCGCTGCGGCTTTTTTTACTATCTGCGCAAATAAAAATAGTAATTTTAAGGAATGTATAGTATGATATATTACATATTGATAATTTTACTTGCAACCCATAAAAAGTGTAAGAAAAAATGAATTATTACGGGGAACTTCAGCGGTAGCAGCCGTTGTTCTAGCAATACCTCTGCGGATGTGGATGTGAAGCCGCCATAGAAAACACAAAGTATTATTTGAACAAAAACGGCAAAATGCAGACTGGCTGGCAGAAGATCGGTGGAAAATGGTATTACATGGATAAGAACGGAGCGCTGCAGGAATCTAAATGGATCAGCGGAATTTATTATGTAAAAGTCGATGGGCAGTCCGTTCGTCTGATGAAAGACCGGAAAGCTTTCCTTCCTCCCGGTAAATCGCACGGATCGGGTTCATGATGAGGTACAAAACAGACTGTTTCCTCAGATCTTTCGGTATGACCTCCAGTGCCTCATGGAACTTGCGCCTGTAATGTACCCAGCACCCTGCGATCTTCAGATCTCCAAAATATGATGTTCCTCAACTTCGACTTTTCAGGCACAAAGCGGTAACATCTGGATATGGCATCTGGAAGCTGTTTTCATTCTTTTTGCCGATCTGTTTTTTTCTTTTTGGCTGCTCTTATTGGACAGCACGATCTGTTCCATCATCAGCTGCATCTTATCATTGCGGGTCTGTGTCTGTTTTGTCAGTTCCTCCATCTGATCCTGAAGACAGAGAAACAGAAGAAAATATATCTGCCGAAAGTCCATTTCCGTTTTTGATACACATCACTGGAACTTTGGGCACAGTTGCTGTTCTTTTTTTGCTTTTAACGCTAAAAGGTAATGTTTTTCTTGTGTGCAGTAAAGTGTTAGAGTATAATAAAACCAGTTTTTTTGCATAAGTTTAAGCGGAGAATCCTGCCGTAGCAGGATCCTTTCTTACGGTGTTATTTCACAGACGTAACCATAATAGTTTTACTGCAGGGGGGGATAGAAAATGAAAACAAAAGAGATTCAGGAACTCTATCAAATAAAATTACATAGTATGGACACGATCCTGCATCAGATATCGCTTATGGATCAGGTGGAAAATGAGCAGGAGCTGTCAGAAATTATTCACTCTTTGTTGCAGGCGATTGGAAACTATACAGGGGCAGACCGGGTATATGTTTTTGACTGGGAAACCGATCAGAAGGACAGTCTGAGCAATACATTTGAATGGTGTGCCGATGGAGTGGCACCAGAGATAGATAACCTTCAGGCAATCCCGGTCAGTTCGATGCCGAACTGGGTGAAACGATTTGAAAACAAGGAAGTAATCGTGATTCATGATCTGGAAGCGACAAAAAATTCTGAACCGGAAGAATATGAATTGTTAAAAACACAGGAAATATGTTCCTTGATTGCGGTGCCGATTTATGCCAATCATCAGATGAATGGATTCATCGGGGTAGATAATCCTGATTTGAGGCAGAATGAGATTTCCATTACACTGCTGTCTGATGTTGGCGGACATCTTGGATGTGTGAGGGAAAATCTGAAAAGTACGGTACTGTTGAAAAAGGCTCTTGATGAGGCGACAAAGAGGTCAGAGATTATTGCCGCAATTGCTACGTTGTATGTAACAATCGTACAAGCCAATGTTAAAGAGCGGACATATGAGCTTTTGAAAGGCCATGACCTTGTGCAAAAAATCCTTGGACAAAAGGGGAAAATTGATGATGTTATGGAAAGACTTCCAACAGCATTTGCCGCCCAGGAAGAGAGAAAAAAATACCGGGAGTTTCTTGACTTTGATACATTGACAGAGAGACTTCGTAATACGAATTTTGTTTCGATTGAATTTATGGGAGTAAACGGAGAATGGCGGCTGGCCAGATTTATTGTAAAGAGCAGAGATGCACATGGAAACGCTGTGGATGTGCTTTATGTCGTACGAGATATTACGGAAGAAAAATCACGGGAACTCATGTATCAGAAACAGCTTAAGGAAAGCATGGAAGATGCTCATCGCGCGAATCTTTCAAAAACAGCCTTTCTCCGGCGTATGAGCACGATATCCGTACACCGCTAAACGGAATCGTGGGGATGATCCATATCGCTGAAAAATATAACAATGATGTGGTCAAGTTAAGGGAATGCAGGAAGAAGGTACTTCAGTCCGCCGATTATCTGCAAAATCTGATCAACAATGTCCTGGATATCAGCAAACTGGAATCCGGTTCCCTTGTGTTGGAACATAAATCCTTTGATCTGGCAGAACTGTTAAGGAATAATCTGACGGTTGTTGCAATGAGTGCTTATGAGAATGGTGTAAGATTTGAAGGCGGCGTGGAAGCAAGCACAATCCGCCACAGATATTTGATTGGAAGTCCGGTACATCTGAGCAGGGTTTTAATGAATCTTTCTTCCAACGCGATTAAATACAATCATTTTCATGGAACAGTGAATGTTCATTGCGAAGAATTATCGGATGATGGGAATATAGCTGTTTTTCAGTTTGTATGTTCAGATACCGGTCTTGGTATGAGTGAAGAATTTCAAAAACATGCGTTTGATGCTTTTGCGCAGGAAGGCAAACAGTCAACTACAACATTCAGTGGCTCCGGTCTGGGACTTTCGATTGTCAAAGATATTGTTGAACGGATGGGTGGAACGATAGAACTGGAAAGCGAAGAAAATGTAGGAAGCACGTTTACGGTTACGGTTCCATTTGAAATAGATTATTTGGCTGAAAATAATGATTCACAGAAGGACAGCTACTCACAGGACAGGGATCTGTCAGGAAAACGGGTGCTTCTTGTTGAAGATAATGTCATTAATATGGAGATAGCCCATGAAATCCTGGGGGAGGAGCATCTGAACATTACAGAAGCGAAAAACGGAAAAGAGGCACTTGAAATATTTCAGAATTCCAGGTTGGATGAGTATGATGTCATCATCATGGATGTGATGATGCCGGTCATGGATGGGCTGGAAGCAACAAAAGCAATTCGTATGCTGGAACGTGAAGATGCCAAAAAGATTCCAATCATTGCCATGACGGCAAATGCTTTTGAGGAAGATCGGAAAGCATGTCTGGAGGCCGGGATGAATGAACATATTGGAAAGCCGATTGATATTCCGCGATTAAAAAGAGCGATCACAAAACTGCTGACAAAAAAGGGGTAGTAAACGCAAAAACATAATCATTCATTGAAATTAAGAAAAACTATAGTAATTTTATTAGGACTTTTGATATTTAGCAGTCACCCTGGCAGGGTGCAAAAACACAGATAACACGAAAGAAGAAACCGAAAAGCCTGTTATTACCCTCGGCAGCGACAGCTATCCACCATACAATTATCTGAATGAGGATGGTGTACCGACAGGAATTGATGTAGAACTGGCTACGGAAGCATTCAAAAGAATGGGATAACAGGTGAAGGTTGTCCAGATCAACTGGGAGGAGAAAAAAGAACTGGTGGAGAGCGGCGAGATTGATTGTATCATGGGCTGTTTTTTCTATGGAAGGACGTCTTGACGATTACCGCTGTCCAGTCCACAACCAAACCGGAAAGCATCTTTCTGAACCGGACGGATGAGAGGATCCCAAAGCTGGGAAATCTGATCATCCTGGGACACCGGGAGCTGATCTATACGTTTCTGGGAAAAGGATATGTAGATGCGGTTGCTGCACACGAGGAATCTATCGTTCAGTATAGGAAGGATTATGATGCAAGCTTCCGTATCCTGGAAGAGCCTCTGATGATCACCGGAATAGGCGTTGCTTTTGCAAAAGAGGATGACAGGGGAATCTGTGAGCAGATGGGCCAGACACAGGAAGAGATGCGTCTGGATGGCACATCCCTGAAAATCATTGAAAAATACCTGGATGATCCCCAGAAGTATCTGGAGGTGGAGAAAAACGGATCCAGCTGCTCGGCGGTCTGATAGGAATCTGTGTAGCTGTAGTCTCTCTGTTTTATTTCTTCCACGCAGAAAAAGCAGAAGCAGAGAAAAGAATGGTGGAGATTGTAAACTATGTGAAAGTGCAGTGTTCCACTACACCCATTATAATGAATCTTCGGAATCCAAAAGTCTTCTCCGTGCGATTGAAAGTGCCAGACAGATGAGTACGAATATCGATATGGAAATAGAAAACGGCGGTCAGCTAAGCCGGGATTTCCTGAAGGAAAACCTGCAGACTCTATGGGTGGATGGTATCATTGTACTGGATGCAGAAGGAAAGACGGACTGTGAATACAGCACGGATGAGTCTCTGGCTAATGAGATTACGGAGTATCTGCAAAAAGAAATTATCATGGATTTTGCCGGATATGAAGAAAGAAGCTATTCGGAACGGTTTACCAGGGAAGATGGATCCTTTATTGACATTGCAGCCTGCGCCAGAAAAGATGCACCGGGTATCGTTGCAATCTATTATTACACATCTCCTGAATTTGCCAGAAACTATACGCTGACGATACAGGGGCTTTTAAATGGTTATAGTATCCAGAAAGATGGAACGATTATCGTTGCAGACGACGGAATCGTTGTTGCCAGCAATAATGAGAGCCTGTTGGGACAGAATACAGCCGACAACGAAGTTGTTCAGGCAATGAAAAAGCATACAGACAGTCAGCATATCTATCATTTTAGGAAGGAAGGAATTGGATGTTATGGAATCATGCTGAAACAGCGTGATTATTATATCTACGCATATCTTCCGGATACGGAAGTGTTTCGTAATCTTCCATTAAGTGTTATAGGTGTTATTTTTCTTTATTTTCTGATGTTCGGCATATTCTGGTTCTGGACATACAGAACCAATCTGGCGCACCGGAAACAAGAATTTGAAAAAGATGAAAAATATAAAGCAGAACTTCTGACAGCAGCAAAAAAGGCAGAAGCCGCCAATGAGGCAAAAACAGAGTTCCTTCATCGTATGAGCCACGATATCAGGACTCCGATTAATGGAATCTACGGTTTGATCAATATGGCAGACCATTATGCAGATGATATGGAGAAGCAGAAGGAATACAGAACAAAGGTTAAAGCGGCATCCAATCTGTTGCTGGAACTGGTAAATGATGTTCTGGACATGAGTAAGCTGGAGTCGGGTGAAGTTGTTCTGGAAGAGAGTCCATTTAATCTGAGCAAAATCTCTGAGGAAGTGCTTGTTGTAATTGAACAGATTGCTGCAGAACAGAATATCCGGATTGTATGGGAGAAAAAAGAAATCATACACCGTGATCTTATTGGAAGTCCGGGGTATGTAAAACGTGTGATGATGAATATCCTGTCCAATGCAGTGAAATATAACAGAGAAAATGGACATATTTATCTTAGCTGCATGGAAATCCCATCCGAACAGCCAGGAATGACGACAATGGAATTTATCTGCCGGGATACAGGAATCGGAATGACTGAGGAGTTCCAGAAACATATTTTTGAACCATTTGCACAGGAACATACAGGAAGCCGCACAAAGTTTGTCGGAACCGGACTGGGAATGGCCATTGCAAGGAAGCTGGTCGAGAAAATGGGTGGAACCATTACTTTTGAAAGTGAAAAAGGCGTAGGGACGACATTTGTGATCCGGGTTCCATTTAAAATAGATCCGGATGCGGATAAACGTGAAGAACAGAAGGAGGTATCCGAAAAATCTATAAAGGGATTGCATATTCTTCTGGCGGAAGATAATGAGCTGAATATGGAAATCGCTGAATTTATGCTTCAGAATGAGGGCGCGGACGTGATTAAAGCGTGGAATGGGCAGGAAGCGGTTGAGCTGTTCAGAAAAAGTGAACCTGGTGAATTTGATGTCATTCTTATGGACATTATGATGCCTGTAATGAATGGTTATGAAGCCACAAAGATGATCAGGTCTCTGGACAGAGAGGATGCAAAGGAGGTACCGATCATTGCAATGACAGCAAATGCGTTCACGGAGGACAGAATAAAAGCAAAAGCAGCAGGGATGGATGAACATGTTGCTAAGCCAGTTGATGTGGAATTACTGATAAAAGTAATTCATAAATTGATGAAATAAAAGATGTTATAAGAATGTTAGGGGGAGTTACTGCAAACAGTAACTGCCCCCTAACTAGGATATTTATGTAATTATTTCTGGTCCAGTACGGACTGAATCTGCTTCATCAGCTGATCGTAGTTTGACTGATCGTCAATGCCACCCATGAAAGGTTCCCCAACGATATTTCCGTCTTTATCTACAAGAACGGTTGTAGGAAATGCCATGATGTTTCCTTTTCCAGCATAGTTTCCAACTGTTGAATTAGAATCGAAAGTCAGGTTCTTGTAGGAAGCGCCCTGAGCTTTCATGATTTCTTTTGCCTCTTTGATTCCGCTTCATTGTTGTCTAAAGTATCCATGTTGATACCAACAACTTCGCCACCCATTTCTTTGAGTTTCTCATTTAATTCATTCAGCTTAGAGAGCTCTCCGACACATGGCTTGCATCCACTGAACCAGAAATTTACAACTGTAACTTTATTTTTAGCGAAAAGACTGTCATCTACATCGTTTCCATCCAGATCTTTTCCTTTGAAACCTTTGAATACAGCTGTGGATTCGTTTGATTTGGAGGAAGAGCTGTCAGAGGAATCGGATGCAGCAATCTCCTTCTCAAGCTTGGCAATTTCTTCTTCAATTCCGCGGATTGTCTCGATGTCTTTGCACAGAGTTTCATATTCTTCTTCAGAGAAAGAGTCTTTGTTAGATTCCACTGTGCTTGCGAGGGAATCAGCATAGTTTTCGCTCATGGCATCACCGGCAGCGTTCTTGTTCATAAGACCAAAGGCTTTGTCCCATGCATCTTTGTGATCAACAAAAAGCTGGTTTTCCTGCTGGTAAAGGTCATTCCGTTTTTCGTTCAGCTCGTCTGCGCTGCCCGTTTCTGTTGTGGAAGAAGATTCCTGTTTTGTGTTTGTATTGTCTGTTGAGGAGGAATTTCCGCAGCCTGTAAACGCAAAAAGTACAGAAATGGCAAGGGATGCAGCAATTACCGTTTTTAATTTCATTGAGTTTGTTCTAAGTGTTTTGTTTTTCATGATTTTAAATCTCCTTTAAATTACGTTTTATTAGTTTTTATTTTCAGCCTGTTTCTTAGTTGAAAATCCGTAATGATAGCAGATTGCATCAGTCGGACAGGCTTTCATACATTCTCCGCATCGGATACACTCCGGATGGTTTGGTGTGTCTACTACATTGACATCCATCTTACAGACACGACTACATTTCTGGCAGCCAACACATTTCTCATGATCAACCTGAATCTTAAGAAAAGATACCTTGTTAAACAGTGAGTAAATAGCACCCAGCGCAGATCCATTTACAAAATGGACGGTAAAACAAGATGCTCAGGATGATGAAAAGCGCAAGGATTGTGAACTTAAATGTAAATAAATGTCCGAGTGCGGCACGGATTCCTGAGTTGGCAAGTGCCAGCGGAATTGCGCCTTCAAGTACGCCCTGTGGGCAAATGTATTTGCAGAAGAAAGGATCTCCCATACCAAGTGAATTGGTTACAAATGCCGGAAGTAGTATAACAAAGACGACCAGAATCACATATTTCAGATACCGCAGAGGCTTCAGTTTTGCGGTGGAAAGTTTCTTGCCCGGAATCTTATGCAGCAGATCCTGGAACCATCCAAACGGACAGAGAAATCCACAGATAAACCGCCCTAACAGAACACCTAACAGGATGAAAAATCCGGTGATGTAGTAGGTAAATTTGAATTTTGAAGAACCGACCACGGCTTGAAAAGCTCCAATCGGACAGGCGCCTGTGGCGGCAGGACAAGAGTAACAGTTTAGTCCCGGGACGCACATCGTTTTTACATTTCCCTGATAAATTTTCCCTTTCAACAGATTCGGGATGTGAATGTTGGTCAGCAGTGTAGCAGCTGCCTGAATCCATCCGCGGAAGCGGGCCAGAAAGTTTTTGTTTGATTTCATTTTCTTATCCAATTCCTACACACTCCATACATAATTTTATTGCCTTGCTAAGAACAACCGCTGCTTCTCCGCGGAAGATCCCGACAAGGAAAAACACCAGACCGGCTGCAAGTAAAAGAATCTGTGTTGCTTTTTCAGATTTCATTAAAATACTCCTTTCAATGTTCAAAGTCCGTTTATTGACCTTTCGATGTTTGCATTATACAATAGAGGGCGTAAAATTCCTGTTAAGAAAATGGAGAAAAATAAATTGAGATTATTAGTTGTTGAAGATGAGAAGAAATTATGTGTAGGCCGATTGCTTATGTTCAAGGAATGCCTGAAGTACAATATCGTTCCGTTCATGATCGAAGAGGATCTGAAGATGTTTTATTATCGTGGTCTGAAAGAATGGAACAATGAAAAAGGTTATCTGATGGATACCTGTCTGACAGCGCAGGATCGGTATAAGGAATATTTAGACTATTTTAGGATTTCGTATTCATAACTCATTTTGAGAAGAGGAATGTTGAAAAGATGGAAGGACAACAGATCAAAGATGAAGTATTAAGATAAGCGGGAATTCATGACGTGGAGTTTCAAGTGATTAAAAAATTTATGAAAATGAATAAGTGGAAAGTTGCATGTCCATTGACATGGCTTTCCACTTATTTTTATGAATTCCTATGCGCCAGACGAGCAGACAACAGAAATTGGCATCTTACCCGCGAATTTCTGCATTTTACATCATGCAGACTGGACGAATGCTGTAAAATCATATATAAAAGAAATAGGAATAACTGGGGGTGAGATGGATGAAATGTGAGGTGGAACAGATTGATCCAAAGCAGGAAGAACATGTTATGGTATATTGCCACAACAGGGAAGCATCCTGGGTGCAGAATGTTCGGGAAGCTGTATTTGGACAAACATCGGTATGTGGATATAAAAATCACGTTTTGTATCAATTGAAATTGTCTGATATTTTTTATGTGGAACAGCAAAGAAATCAAAGGAGAGGGCAGGCGTAATGGAAACAGATATGATTAAAATCACTCATTTAAAGAAAAGCTTTGGTGATGTAAAAGCAGTCAATGATCTGAATTTTCAGGTGAAAAAAGGAGAGTTCTTTGCATTCCTTGGTGTAAACGGGGCAGGGAAGAGCACAACGATTTCGATCATCTGCGGGCAGCTTCGCAAAGACAGCGGAACGGTTCAGATCCAGGGCACAGATCTGGATAAGATCGGAAGGAAAGTTGGAACAATGCTTGGCGTGGTATTTCAGGACAGTGTGCTGGACAAGCCACTTACCGTCAGGGAAAATCTGAAAAACAGAGCAGCGCTTTATGGAATAACAGGAAAAGCGTTTGAAAAAAGATTGCGGGAACTAGTGGAGATTTTTGATTTCGGAGATTATCTGAACCGGCCGGTCGGAAAACTGTCCGGCGGACAGAGAAGAAGAATTGATATTGCAAGAGCCTTGCTGCATCGGCCCGAACTTCTGATTTTAGATGAACCAACGACAGGACTTGACCCACAGACGCGGCTTTTGATCTGGGATATCATTGAAAAACTTCGAGTGGAAGAAAAGCTGACAGTTTTTCTGACTACGCACTACATGGAAGAAGCTGCAAATACCGGTTATGTGGTGATTCTGGATAAAGGAAGCATCGTGGCAGAAGGAACTCCTTTTGAGCTGAAAAATGAGTATGTGCAGGACACTATGTCTGTTTATGGTGTGACAGGAGAAGAAATCAAAACACTGGGCAGAGAGTATAAAAAGATCCGGGATGGCTATCAGTTAAAAGTAAAAAATACCGCAGAGGCTACCCGGCTGATCGTGGAACATCAGGAAATATTCCGTGATTATGAAGTGGTAAAGGGCAGAATGGATGATGTATTTCTTGCTGTAACAGGAAAAACATTGGGAGGTGAGCACAGATGAAGGCAGTATTTGCACTTATAAGTCGAAACAGAAAATTGTTTTTTAAAGACAGAGGAATGTTTTTTTCGGCTTTAATTACTCCGGGAATTCTGATTTTGCTGTATGCTACATTTCTGGCAAACGTATACAGAGATTCCTTTGTGTCCGCGATCCCGGACATGATTACAATCTCAGACAAACTGGTCGATGGAACGGTGGCCGCACAGCTTGCCGCGGCTCTTCTGGCAGTCAGCTGTGTGACTGTGACATTCTGCGTGAATCTTACGATGGTACAGGACCGGGCAAACGGAACAAGGAAAGATTTTAATGTATCGCCAATCAGCAAAGCACAGCTTTATCTTGGGTATTTTTTATCTACTGTAGTCAATTCCCTGCTGGTGAATGGGCTTGCGCTTGTATTATGCCTTGGCTATATGTACAAAATGGGCTGGTATATGAGCGCTGTAGATGTATTCTGGGTTCTTCTCGATGAAATTTTACTGGTACTCTTTGGAAGCACGTTGTCAAGCATCGTCAGTTTTCCACTGACAACCCAGGGTCAGTTATCCGCAGTGGGAACGATCGTAAGTGCCGGGTATGGATTTTTATGCGGAGCTTACATGCCGATTTCAAATTTCGGCAGCGGCCTGCAGAAAGTACTGTCGTATCTGCCAAGTACCTACGGAACTTCTCTGTTGAAAAATCATATGCTCCGTGGAATCTTCGAAGAGATGGAGAACAATCAGCTGCCAGAAGAAATGATTACTGCGATTCGTGATACACTGGATTGTAACCCGAAGTTCCAGGGGTCTGTAGTAAGTGTAAATCAGATGGTGATGCTTATGGTTGGATGTGTTGTGGTATTTGGAATTATTTTTTTGTGCATGACAGCTCTTCCGGAGAAAGATGGGAAGTAAATATATCCTTCGACTATAGAATGAATAAAAAATGAGAAAAGAGACAGTTATGAATATTACAGAAAGAGAGATCGATGACCCGGAAAAAGGGGGCGTTATACTCGAATATGTAAATTTTACGAAAGAATTTGCAGAAATAAAAGAGTATGTAAGAAGCAAAGGGGAATCTATCCGGGGATACACAGAAAAGAAATAATGTGTTTCCATAAGAACAGAAGATATTTTATATTTCGAGGCAGTGCAAAACAAGGTGTTTGCTTATACGTCAAATAAGTTTTATGAAATTAAAAGCAGACTGTATCAGCTGGAAGAGAAAATAACAAGAAAATGTATGTAGCGTGCATCAAAGACAACGATTGTAAATGCGGATCGTATTGTTTCGGTTCGTACCGCATTAAATGGGCGTTTGTATGTGCGGATGGAGGCTTTGAGCAGATTGGAAATGGCCTTGCAAAAACAGGAGCAGATCCTCTGCAAAGCGCTGCATACGGATCTTGGAAAGAGCAAGACGGAGATGATGTGTGAGATTGGACTGGTGCAGGGGGAAATCCGCTGGATGAAGCAGCACTTAGGGCGGCTTTGCAGACAAAAACATGTCAGAACACCGCTGGCGCAGTTCGCTGCGAAAAGTTATCAAAGCCCTTCTCCTTATGGCAATGTGCTGATTATGAGCCCGTGGAATTACCCTGTTCTGCTGACGTTAGAACCGCTGGTAGATGCCATTGCGGCAGGAAATACTGCGGTGGTAAAGCCAAGTGCTTATGCACCGGTCAGTGCAAATGCCCTGAAAGATCTGTTAGAAGAATGGATAGTTAAAGACAGCGTATGCCGGAAGGACATGAAATCGCTGGTATTGTAGAACAAAAGAAAAAATTTGAAAAATTTCAAAAAATATCGTTGACAAACATAACAAAGCGTGCTAATATACATATTGTCAGCAGGACGTAAGAACTGCTAGAAAACAGATATGGGGTCTTAGCTCAGCTGGGAGAGCATCTGCCTTACAAGCAGAGGGTCACAGGTTCGAGCCTGTAGGCCCCATACTTCTAAAAATATAGTATGGCGAGATAGCTCAGTTGGCTAGAGCACGCGGTTCATACCCGCGGTGTCGAGGGTTCGAATCCCCCTCTCGCTACGAAAGAGAGAGCTCCTGCGAAAGCAGGGGCTTTTGTTGTTTTACGTTCGGAGGGGGCTGCCAGTGGCAAGCCCTGCAGATTACAATACCATGGAAAATGACAGGGAGGCGCTTATGAAATTATTCCACTTATCCGATCTCCACATTGGAAAGCGAGTCAATGAATTTTCGATGATCGAGGATCAGAAGTACATTTTGTCGCAGATTCTGCATGCTGCAAAAAGAGAGAGACCAGATGGCGTACTGCTTTCCGGAGATATTTACGACAGTACGATTCCAAGTGCAGAAGCGGTTCAGGTTTTTGACGCGTTTCTGACAGAACTTTCCACTAATCGGATTCCCACTTTTATCATCAGTGGAAACCATGATTCCGCCGAGCGTCTGGCATTTGGATCCAGCCTGATGGGAAAAAGCGGGATCTATTTTTCAAAGGTATACAATGGAACGATAGAGAAAATTCCGCTGCAGGATGCGTATGGCACGGTGTGGATTCATCTGCTTCCGTTTTTACGGCCTGCGGTGGTGCGTCATGCCCTGCCGGAGCGTGCGGAAGAAGTAATGTGTACAGCGGATGCAGTTCGGATTGCACTGGAACAGGATTTGGTTGATGAACAGGATCGAAATGTGATTCTGGCCCACCAGTTCGTAACCGGGGCAAAACGATGTGATGCAGAAGAACTGCAGGTTGGCGACTTGGATCAGATTCCGGCAGAATTGTTTGAAAAGTTTGATTATGCTGCACTGGGGCACATCCACAGCCCACAGAAGGTGGAAAGAGACACGGTTCGCTATTGCGGTTCGCCGCTGAAATATTCTTTTTCGGAAGCAGGACAGGAAAAAACGATTACGGTGATCAAATTAAAAGAAAAAGGAACGGTGGAGCTTAGAACAATTCCATTAAAGCCCTTGCACGATCTCAGGAAAATCCGGGGGACGTATCTGGAAGTCACGGCAAAAACATTTTATGAGAACAGCGACTGCGAGGATTACCTTCTGGTGACGTTGACGGATGAAGAAGATGTGCCGGATGGAATGGCAAAACTCCGAACGATCTATCCGAACCTGATGCGCCTGGAGTACGATAACAAAAGAACCCGGTCTGCTGCAGACATTGGCACGGCGGAACGAGTGGAGGAAAAATCAGAACTGGAACTGTTCCGGGAATTTTATGAATTACAGAATAATCAGAGCATGACCGCACAGCAGAAAGCGCTGGTGGAAGAATTGTTACGGGGGATGAAGGCATGAAACCAAAGAAATTAGTCATCAGTGCATTCGGACCGTATGCGGACCGGATGGAACTTGATTTTGACCGGCTGGGCGGCGGTCTGTATCTGATTACGGGGGACACCGGCGCTGGAAAAACAACGATTTTTGATGCCATCACGTTTGCGCTTTACGGGGAAGCGAGCGGTGAAATCCGGAAAGGCGAAATGTTCCGCAGTAAGTATGCAAAACCGGAGGTGCGTACCTTCGTAGAGCTTACGTTTACGTATCAGGGAAAGGACTATACGGTAAAGAGAAACCCGGAATATCTGCGCCCGAAGGACCGCGGACAGGGCATGACGATGGAGAAAGCGAATGCAGAACTGATTTTTCCGGATGAGCGGCAGCCGGTTACGAAAACTTCGGAAGTGACAAAGAAAGTGACAGAACTTCTCGGGCTGGATCAGCGTCAGTTCCGACAGATTGCGATGATTGCGCAGGGAGATTTCCAGAAGCTTCTGCTGACAGGAACAGCGGATCGGAGTGAAATTCCGGAAAATGTTTCACACAGAGATTTATCAGGAGCTGCAGAAGCGCCTGCGGGAAGCAGCAAAGGAGCGCTGGAAAATATACGATGAAAAGAAACGCAGCATCAGCCAGTATCTGGACAATGTTGTCTGCCCGGAAGAGGCAGAATGGAAAACAGAGTTTGACCGGCTGAAGAAAAATAAATTCGACGGCCAGGTTATGCGCGGTATGGAACTGCTTGCACGCTGCATCGAATGGACGATGAGAAATTAAAGGCGCTGCAAGACGAGCAGAGTACGCTGAATGAAGAGATCGAAAAGAAAAACCAGCTTTTGGGAAAAATAAAAGAGCGACAGACGAGACAAAAAGAGAAAGAGCAGAAAGAAAAAGAATGGGAGACTCTGCTTCCGAAGGAAGAAGAAAAGAAAAAGAGAAGTGAGCAGGCAGAGAAAGAGGCAGAGATTTGTAAGCAGTTGGAAGAGCAGATTCGGGAAGAAAAAGTGTGTCTGGAACTGCTGCGAAAAGTGCAGCAGGAGCAAAGTGCAATGATACAGCTGCAAAAGGAACTGCAGGCAGCAACAGAAGCAAAAGAACAGCTTCAGACAGAGCAGGAGCGTGCAAAAAAAAGTCCTGGAACAGAAGAAAGCACGGGAAGAACGTCTCTCTGATTCGGAGGTGAAACTTGCACGGACGGAACAAAAAGAAGCGTACGCCGCAGAGCAGATACAGCAGATGGAAGCATACTGCGAGACAATTGCAGGCGCAGTCAAAGAGGAAGCGGCAAACAAAGAAGAAGAAAGCGTTCTTTGTAAAAAAATAAAAGAAACAGAGGAGACAGCGGCCAGGGCAGCCGAAGAGGCAGAAAGGCTGGCCGGGCAGGATCAGGTCTGCGAAAAACTGCTGGATGAAAAGAAAAATCTGGAACAGAAAATCCACACTTTAGAAGAAACGAAAAAACAGCTGGAGAGAACGACGGCTGAAAGGACGCAGATTGCCGCGCAGGTGACACAACTGCGAAAGGAAGAAGAGAACTTACAGGCGGATATCGCGACAACGGCAGAACATCTGGCCGAAAGGGACGGAGCCGCGCTGCTGCAGGAAAAATACCACCAGAAGCTGGAAACGCTGGAAAATCTGCTGGAAAGCTGGGAGCAGGGACGCAAAGAACTGGAAGAAAAGCAAAGTGCATACCAGTGTGAAATCAAAAAGAGAGATGCTTTACGGGAAACATATCAGGCGATGGAATCTTTATTTCTGGATGCACAGGCGGGAATTCTGGCAGAAAAACTGACAGAGGGAGAACCATGCCCGGTCTGCGGCGCTATTCATCATCCGCAGCCTGCCAGACGAGCAGAACATACGCCAGATAAAGAAACGCTGGATCACAAGAAAGAAGAACTTCGGATGCAGGAGGAAGCGGCTGCGGGACAAAGCGAGGCTGCGGGCAGCTGCCGCAGACAGGTAAAGGAAAAACGTGCACAGCTAACGGAATGGCTGTTAAGAGAACTGCCCGAGAGTCAGAAAGAACACGAACAGAAGCGACTTTCACAGATGCCGGATGTTTTATTTCAACAGGAAGCGGTCGAGAAGGCAGAGCGGCTTCGGAAGGAAGAAGAAACACAGAAAGTACGTCAGATGGAATATGCGGAACTGGAAAAAAGACAGACAGAACGGCAGAAAAGACTGGAAAGCATAAAAAAGACCATTGCAGCGGAACAGACACAGCTTGGCCGGGCAGAAGGAACCAAAAGAGCACTGGAAGAACAGTTGGAAAAGAAATTGCGGAGGCGCAAAAAACGACTGCTTTATGGAGAAAAAGAATCCTGCGCAAAGAAAGGGTCCGGGGGAGAGCGAGGACAGAAACTCCCTGGCTGATCAGATTGCCCAGGTGATTTCCTTCCGGAAAAACAGACAGAAACAGTGTGAGGGAGAGATTGCTGCCACGCGGGCAAAGGTGAGCCGCCGTGCAGAATGTATCGCACGGCAGAAAAAAGCGGAAGCTGAGCGGAAAGAGGATCATGAGCGGCTGCAGAAGGTGCGGAGCCGTCTTGAAGTACTGCAAAGCGATCGGAAGAGATGGAAGGAACAAGAAGAGAAACTGCTGGAAAATCTGGAAGAGCAGAGAGCGATCTGGGCAGAACAGGATCAGCAGAAAACAGGAGCGAAATCCGAAGGCAGGCCTGGAGATGGGAAGGAGCAGCTGAAGGATCTGGTAAGTGCAGAAACGGTGAAAAAACAGATAAATGAATTTACGGGATCGGAAATCGCAGAAAAACTTGCAGATGCGGAAAGAGAACTGTGGATTCGGTCTGTATGGGAACAGCACTGGCTGAAACAAAAGCGAAAAGAACTGACAGAACAGAAACAGTGTATTCTTGCAGAACAGGAGGAACTGAAAAAGATCCGACAGGAAATCCAGGAAGAAACACAGAAAACGGAGCAAAGAGAACAGGAAATTCGCAAAAAAGAGCTGCGGGAAACGGAACAAAAGGCTGAAAGAAAAGCACTGCTGGAAAAGATCCGGGAAAAAGAGGCGCAGCTTGCGGGAAAAGAAGAAACAGAACTTCTGGAACATATTGCAGCCTGGGAAGCACAGAAAGAACGGCTGGAGGAAGCACAGAAAACAGCAAAAGAGGAACTGGATGCCATACAGAAAAAACTGACGGAAGTACAGGCGGCGCTTACGGCGATTCAGGCGTTAGAAACAGCGGATTCACAGGAACAGCCACTCCCGTCAGAAATAGAATTACAGGAAGATTTAAGGGGACTTTCCGAACAGAAACAGGTTCTGGATCAGCGTTATAACGAGCAGTATCACGCGGCAAATACGAATCAGAACACATATGATGCCATTCGGAATCAGCAAAGTCAGATGCAGACCGTGGAAGAAGAGTACAAATGGGTCAATGCGCTTGCGGATACCGCATGTGGAAATGTGAGCGGAAAGCAAAAGATTGAACTGGAAACGTATGTGCAGATGGCGTATTTTGACCGGATTCTGCGAAAAGCCAATGTGCGTTTCCTGACGATGAGTCAGGGACAGTATGAGCTGAAACGGCAGGAAGACGGCACGAATAAGAAAGAAAAAGCCGGATTGGAACTGAATGTGATTGACCATTATAACGGAACGGAGCGGAGTGTCCGCACGCTCTCCGGCGGCGAATCGTTTCAGGCATCGCTTTCGCTGGCACTTGGCCTGTCAGATGAAATTCAGTCGTATGCAGGAGGAATCCGGTTAGATTCCATGTTTGTGGACGAAGGTTTTGGTTCTCTCGATGAAGAGTCCCTGAATCAGGCGGTGAAAGCACTGGAAGGTCTGGCGGATGGAAACTGTCTGGTCGGAATTATTTCTCATGTGCCCAAGTTAAAAGAGCGGATTGAGAAAAAAATCATTGTGACGAAAAATCGAAGCCGGGATGGTGTAGGAAGCCGGGCAGTGATCGAGTAGACCACACAGGAGATGATTGGGATTCGAGAGAATTCCTTGTCAGAAAGTACGGAAAATGCTATAATGAATCCGTTGGGCAAAAAAAGTTGAATGAACAGAGCAAATCCGGCGAATCATGCCGGCTGCCATAGAATGGAGGAAACAAATGAAAACATCAGATTTTTATTATGATCTGCCAAAAGAACTGATTGCACAGGATCCGCTGGAAGACCGCAGCGCTTCCCGCCTGATGCATCTGGATAAAACGACAGGTGAATATAAGCATGGTCATTTCCGTGATATTCTGCAGTATCTGAAACCAGGCGACTGTCTGGTCATCAATGATACGAAGGTAATTCCGGCGCGTCTTTATGGTTCCAAAGTCGGAACGGATGCGGCAATTGAGATTCTTCTTTTAAAGAGAAAAGAAAACGACATCTGGGAAACGCTGGTAAAACCGGGCAAAAAATGCAAGGTCGGAACCGTAATCTCCTTTGGAGACGGAATTCTGACAGGCGAAGTAGTCGATATCGTGGATGAAGGAAACCGCCTGATCAAGTTTCACTATGAAGGCATTTTTGAAGAAATTCTGGATCAGCTTGGTGAAATGCCGCTGCCGCCATATATCACACATAAACTGCAGGACAAGAACCGTTATCAGACGGTATACGCAAAACACGAAGGCTCCGCAGCAGCTCCGACCGCCGGACTGCATTTTACGAAAGAGCTTTTGCAGCAGGTGCAGGATGCCGGTGTGAAAATTGCACACGTTACCCTGCATGTCGGCCTTGGCACCTTCCGTCCGGTGAAAGTGGAGGATGTCACCCAGCATCACATGCACTCTGAGTTCTATGTGGTAGAAGAAGATCAGGCAAAACTGATCAACGATACGAAAGCAGCAGGCGGCCGTGTGATCGCAGTTGGAACAACGAGCTGCCGTACTCTGGAGTCGGCAACCGGCGAGGACGGCATTTTAAAAGCCGGAAGCGGCTGGACCGAGATCTTTATCTATCCGGGTTACCGCTTCAAGATGATCGACGGACTGATCACCAATTCCATCTGCCGGAGTCCACACTGGTGATGCTGGTATCAGCACTGGCTGGAAAAGAGCATATTATGGCAGCTTATGAAGAGGCTGTGAGAGAAAAATACCGCTTTTTCTCCTTCGGCGATGCATGATGATTGAATAAAAAATTCGTTTATGACAAAAATACGATGCTGAAAGAAAACGACCATATAGGAACACCCGCGAAGCCCTATATGGTCGCTTTTTGTCCAGCGAATCTTCTAAATCTTTCTTTTTCCCTGCCGAAAAACAGAAGATTTTATTAAGGTTTCTGAAAACGAGCGGAACTGGGTTGTGTCAGGGAATGTTTTTGCGTATACTGATACGTGTTTGAGACAAGGGAGGACGGATTTTGAAGAGAGACGAGAGAAGAAAGTTTCCATACTATGGTATCCTGCCGCTAATTCTGACGCTGACAGCGAATTTTATCGCTTATTTTGGAACGCGGCCGTTTACCAGTTCGTGGAAACATTACAATATAGAAACGGTGCTGGACCAGCAGATCCCGGTGATCCCGTGGACGATCGTGATTTATTTTGGCTGTTATCTGGTCTGGATTGTAAATTATCTGATTGCCGCAAGCAGAGAGAAAGAATTTGTCTGGCGGTTCTTTGCAGCAGATGTTCTGGCGCGGCTTGTCTGTATGGCATTTTATCTGCTGCTGCCGACAACGAACGTAAGGCCGTCGATCCCGGAACAGGGATTCTGGAATCAGATGCTTGCGTTGCTCTACCAGATGGATGCGGCGGACAATTTGTTCCCATCGATTCACTGCCTGAACAGCTGGTTCTGCTATATCGCAGTCCGCAGCAGACGGGAGATTCCGCGCTGGTATCAGCGGTTCTCTTTCTGGGCGGCACTTGCCGTGTTTGTCTCTACGCTGACAACAAAGCAGCATGTGATTGCAGATGTGATTGGCGGAGCGCTTCTGGCAGAAGTGACGTGGCAGATCGCGGGACGCACGCATCTTGGTGCATGGTATGGCATGATATTGGAACGAAGGAGGTGGAAACGCCGTGCAGAGTAAGAAAAAAATGATCGTGAATACCGTTTTTCTCGTTGTGATTTTTGCGTTGACGATATACGGTGTTTTCCACGGCGAAGACCTTGGCGCAATGATGGAAGCAATGCGGCGGGCAGATGTGCGGTGGCTGCTGCCGGGACTGTTCTGTGTCGTGTTTTTTATCTGGGGAGAATCGATCATCATCTGGTACATGATGCATTCCTTCCAGATTCCGGTGAAGAAGCGGACATGTTTTCTGTTTTCTTCCGTCGGATTCTTTTTCAGCTGTATCACACCGTCCGCAAGCGGCGGCCAGCCGATGCAGCTTTACTATATGAAAAAGGAGAAAATATCTCTTCCGGTATCAACGGTGATTCTGATGATCGTCACGATCACCTACAAAGCGGTGCTGGTCGTGGTGGGACTTGGGCTTGTTCTGTTCGGACAGGGCTTCCTGCACCGGTATCTGACGGAAATCCTTCCGGTTTTCTATCTGGGAATCGGTCTGAATGTCTTCTGTGTCACAGCCATGCTTATTCTGGTTTTTCATCCGGCGCTTGCGCGGACAATTCTGGTTTTGGGACTGAAAATCGTGGAAAAACTGCATTTGATGAAACGAAAAGAAAGCCGCCTGAAAAAACTGGAAGCTTCCATGGAAGTCTACCAGAATACGGCAGCGTATCTTGGCACCCACAAAATGGTGCTGGTCAATGTCCTTGCGATTACCTTTGCACAGAGGTTTGCTTTATTTGCAGCAACATGGTTTGTATACCGCGCCTTCCATTTATCAGGCATTTCCTTTATCACCATTGTGCTGCTGCAGGCGGTCATTTCCGTATCGGTTGACATGCTGCCGCTTCCGGGAGGAATGGGAATCAGCGAGACACTGTTCCTGAAAATTTTCCCGCCGGTCTTTGGAAGCACGCTGCTTCTTCCGGCAATGGTGCTTTCCAGAGGGCTCGGCTACTACGGGGAACTGCTGGTGAGTGCAGTCTTTACCATCGTCGCACAGCTTACGATCGGGAATACGAAAAGAGAAAAAAGAGGGGGAACTACATATGATAGGGTTCTATGATTATACCGTAATATTAACATATATCAGCTTTGCATCGTCCATCAGCGGCATTTTTCTTGCAACGCGGGGACACTTTAACTGGGCGATTTTTTGTCTTGCTTTTTCCGGACTGTGCGATATGTTCGATGGAAAAATTGCGCGGACGAAGAAAAACAGGACCGAAGATGAAAAGCGGTTCGGCATTCAGATCGATTCGCTCTGCGATGTGGTTTGTTTCGGCGTCTTTCCGATCGTGCTCTGCTATGAGCTTGGCATGACACATTTTTACAGCATTCCGATTCTTGTTTTCTACGGTCTTGCGGGCGTGATCCGTCTGGGATATTTTAACGTGATGGAAGAGAAGCGTCAGAATGAAACTTCGGAGAACCGGAAATATTACCAGGGACTGCCGATTACCTCGATGTCAGTAGCCCTGCCGCTGCTGTTCGTCTTTGCACCGCTCTGCCGCGGATACTTTTCTGATCTGGCTGCATCTGCTGGTGCTGGCGGTCGGCGTTCTGTTTATCACGGATTTCCGCTTCCGCAAGCCGACGAATAAAGAGCTTGCTGTGCTGGTAGCGGTCGTTGGAGTGGCTGTGCTCCGCGGACTTCTGATCTGGAAGGGAGGAAGAACGGTTTGAGACTCTGCGCTTATCCTTACCGAAAACAGGGGAAAAATTATCCAAAGCTTGATCTGATCCGCGAGGAAAATGATCTGCAGGACCGTTTTCTACACATGATGTACGGCCATGCCGCCGGAAGAGCCGCGATGCAGCCGCTGG
>ENA-OQER01000049-OQER01000049.1-human-gut-metagenome-genome-assembly--contig:-NODE-49-length-57072-cov-2.579226_pt1 | contig 57072 bp, 86 predicted proteins | sample MGYA00242797_ERZ504639 | MGnify/ENA primary metagenome ERZ504639 (study PRJEB26092, sample SAMD00036306) | human gut metagenome | host: Homo sapiens | study: EMG produced TPA metagenomics assembly of... | reverse complement strand
AGGAAGCCTTTTTAAAGGCGGCAGGCACCGGCCTGCGGGAGCCGTTCTCCCTGTGTGAGATCGAGGCTGTCCGGCTGGAAAGCGGTGCACCTGCCTATCATTTTTCCGGCCAGACGGCGGAATGGATGCAGGCCCATGGCCTTGCGCCCGGCTCTCTCTGAGCCACGAGGGCGGCATGGCGCTGGCCTTCTGCACACTGGAAACTCTGTAAGCCTTTGTGCATACAATGGAATATCCCCTGCGCTGCATAACCGGCGCGCAGCCGGCTCATACTGAGATCAGACGAAGATGCGCCGGACGCATCACATAAGCGGGGCGCATCCTCCAAATGCAGGGAGGGAGATTCCATGGAGGTACACAGAGGAGAAGTTTTTTACGCAGATCTTTCGCCGGTGGTGGGGTCGGAGCAGGGCGGCGTGCGCCCGGTACTGATCGTGCAGAACGAGATCGGCAACCGGCACAGCCCTACCGTGATCGCTGCGGCCATTACATCCCGCTGGACAAAGCCCGCCTGCCCACCCACATCAATATCCGGGCAGCGGATACCGGCCTCGCCAAGGACAGCGTGGTGCTGCTGGAGCAGATCCGCACGCTGGATAAGCACCGCCTGCGGGAGCGGGCCGGGCAGATCACGCCGGAAGATCAGAAACGTGTGGATCAGGCTTTGGATGTAAGCCTGGGGCTTACTTCATATTAAGGGGCTGTTGCAAAACAGCTCTCTGAAAGGATCATGCACAAAACCCGGAACTTTTTCGGCCAAAACGGCTCAAAAAGGCTCTGGGTTTCTGATTTTACGCTGTTTCTTTGTGCAAACTGCGATCGTTTTTTCATTTTCCAGCTTAATTTTTTTGAAAAGGCGCGCGAAGCTGGTTATTCCCGCCAGAAAATGCTATACTTTTCTGCAGAATGGTTGTGCTGTCGTGTGCAGCATATGCAGGTTTTATGATGATATCGGAGGGCTGATTATATGATCATCCAGAGCAAAAAAGTATGGATCGCCGACCAGTTCATTTCTGCCGCAGTCGAGCTGGAGCAGGGCAAGATCACCGGCATCTTCCCCTATGGTGAAAAGCAGGCCGATGTGGACTATGGCTCCAAGCGCATCGTGCCCGGTTTTATGGATATCCACTGCCATGGTGCCTACGAGTTCGACACCAACGACGCAAAGCCGGAGGGCCTGCGCTACTGGGCAAAGCATATCGTCTCTGAGGGTGTGACCAGCTTTCTGGCCACTACCGTCACCCAGAGCGTGGAGGTGCTGACCAACGCCGTGGCCAATGTGGCCGACGTGATGGAGGCAGCTACGAAGGTGCCGAGATCCTTGGCATCCACTTTGAAGGCCCCTACCTCGATATGAAGTACAAGGCGCACAGCCTCCGGAGTACATCGCAAAGCCCAGCGTGGAGCAGTTCAAGCACTACCAGCAGGCAGCACGCGGCCACATCCGCTATGTGACCCTTGCACCGGAACACGACGAAGGGTTTGCACTGACCCATTACCTGACCGGGCACGGCGTGGTGGTCAGCATCGGCCATAGTGCCGCCACCTATGAGCAGGCCGTGATGGCCTATGCCAACGGTGCCCGCTCCATGACCACGTGTACAACGGCATGTCCCCCTTCGCCCACCGCGCCAACGGTCTGGTGGGCGCAGCCTACCGCATCCGCACCATGTACGGCGAGATCATCTGCGACGGCTGCCACTCCACCCTGCTGCCCTGAACAACTACTTCATGAGCAAAGGCCCGGATTACGCCATCATGATCTCGGATGCACTGATGGCCAAGGGCACCCCCATTGGCAGCGAGTACATCTTTGGCGGCAACCATATCACCATCTACCCGGACGGCAGCGCCCATCTGGACAACGGCACGCTGGCCGGTTCCACTTTGAACATCAACAAGGGCCTGCGCATTCTGGTGGAGGAGGCCATGGTGCCCTTCAACTATGCACTGAACGCCTGCACCATCAACCCGGCACGCTGCCTGCATCTGGACGACCGCAAGGGTTCCATCCAGATCGGCAAGGATGCCGACCTTGTGGTGCTGGACGACAACTACGATGTGCTGCAGACCTACTGCATGGGAAAGGCCCAGCTGTAATTTCTGGCTGACGCGAACAAAGGATGTGTTAAACCCGTTATGATCCAGATCGCCTTCTGCGACGATGACCAAACAGTTCTGGACCAGCTCTCTGCCCTGTTGGAAAAATATCGCGCCCAGCGCTGTGTCCAGATCCAGTGCACAGCCTTTCACAGCCCGCTGGATCTGCTGGCCGAGATCGAAAAGGGCACCCGGTACGATATCCTGTTTCTGGATGTCATCATGCCGGCCGAAAACGGCATTACCGCCGCCAAGGAGATTCGGCAGTACGATAACGTCGTCAAGATCATCTTTCTCACTTCTTCCGCCGAGTTTGCAGTGGAATCCTATGTGGTGGGTGCCTATTTCTACCAGATCAAGCCCATCTGGGAGGACAGCTTTTTCCGTCTGACGGATTCGGTGATCGCCGAGTGCCGCCGCGCCGACCAGCGCAGCCTGATCCTGCGCTGCAAGACCGGCATCTCCCGCATCGATCTGGACCAGCTGCTCTACTGCGAAGTTCTGGGCCGCACTGCTGGTCATTGCGCTGTTCCCGACAAGCGGCACCGCGCTGCAGGATGCCACCGAGCTGGTCGTCACCCTGCCGCTGCTGCTAGCACTGGTGCACTGGATCGCGCCTTCGGTGCGCGCGCTGTCGCACTCTTCGCTCAAGCTGCAGCTGCAGTTCGGCGTGGACGGCAGCGCAGGTTTTTACCGCATTGAAAAGTCCGGCACCTTGCTCCGCCTGAAGGCAGAATAAAATCACAGTGCGCATTCGTTCCACCCTTAATACGCAAAACACCCCTCGGCTTCCGCAGCAGGAAACCGAGGGGTATTTGTTATGCTTTATTTGTGTTATTTGTGTCGGTTCAAGCCCTTACGCGATCACTTGCGGGGATTCTTGATAGCAGCCTGGGCGGGCGATAAAATTGCAGAGTTCTCCTTTCCAGAAATATCATTTCACTTTCCGTTGCGCCCGTGGTTCTTTTTTGTAAGCCCCGCGTATGCGGGGAAAAGCTCATTTCAAGCAAGCATTGCTTGAGCATCTCGGGATCACCCCCGCGTATGCGGGGAAAAGGAACTGCGGCAGGCAATCGCGGTGCAGCACATCGGATCACCCCCGCGTATGCGGGGAAAAGTCCTGCCAGACCGGGGCCGCGTCCTTGGCGTTGGGATCACCCCCGCGTATGCGGGGAAAAGGTAAGATATGCAATCAACATCGAAAACAAAATGGGATCACCCCGCGTATGCGGGGAAAAGCCTGCGTTAAACCCTGCTGCCTGTCCTGCGTTGGGATCACCCCGCGTATGCGGGGAAAAGACTAAAAAGATCCCGTAGCACCGTGCCTCCTGTTGCTATTGTACCGCTGTTTCCTTCAGTTTGCAATAAACCTGTTGTATCAGACGGCAGTCCGGCAGGGCGCGATGCTCCACTTTTTCTGCCAGCTGAAAATGCTGTGCCAGCGTCACCAGCTTATAATTTGCGGTCCTTGTAAGGTTTCGGCGGGCAAGTTGTGCAAGGTCGATCTGGCGGTTGGTCGGTGCCGGAAAGCCATATCGTTTGCAGGTCATGCGCAGAAACTCCAGATCAAAGGCAATATTATGTCCCACCAGTGGGTCTTTGCCAATAAACAACAAAAAGCTATTCAGCGCTTCCCGTGGTTCTGTTCCCTGCTGCAATTCCGCAGCGCTGAGTCCTGTCAGGGCTGTGATCTCTGCCGGAACGTTTTCTTCCACGCAGACCAGCATGGTCAGCTCCTCCACCGGTACACCGTCCCGGACCCGCAGCGCTCCATATTCGATGATGGAATCGGACGCGGCTGCTCACATTGCCCACATAAACGCCCGTGTTGATCTCGCACAACCATTGGACAGATCCCCGCGCAGTTTTGGCGGGCAGTTCGTCATGGTGAGAACTACGATGTTTCATCACCCTCTTCTTCAAAATAATTGATGCCGTTGGCCACAGTGCCCACTTTGTTGTCCCACAGATAAACAGCTTCCGGCTCCTGTTCCCGCTCATCCGCATTCAGGAGCAGATACCGGATATCGTGCACCATGCGCTCCAGAATATGATGCTCTACCATGGCATCCCGCACCCGGCGGCGCACTACGGCCGGCAGGTCGTCCGGAGCCTGTGCCGCCACTTCAAAGGCGATGGGAATGGTCACCTCGGCCTTGTACAGGTCGGCAATATCGTACACAAAGGAGCACTCGTGCCCCACATGAACAAAGCCAAGACCCGGGGCGCAGCCCAATGCCACGATCACCGCGTGCGCCAGACCGTACAAACAGGCGTGCCCGGCAGAAAGCGCCTGATTGACGGCATCTCCCGATGCAAAATCCTCCGGGCGGTACAGTCGGCCGCTCCACGGAACACCGGTATCCTTGGAAGCTTTGCGGTATACCTGCCGCACACGGCTGCCCTCGCGTCCCCGCAGCTGCTGCATCGTCAGCCGGGAGATATCTTCGTCCGGGAAACGGAGCTGATACATCTTGCGTACCACATCCAGGTGCTTGCGGGTGTTGCTGACCAGTTCTGCCTGCCGCAGCAACAGCTGCGAGTGGGTGGTCAGGGGACAGCCATGGGCGTAATACCGCACACCGTGCTCACCTACCCAGACAGCACCCACGCCCGTGTCACCCATAAGTTCCATGGCACGGTGGGTCACCCGTGTACCCGGCCCCAGCAGCAGCACCGAGATGCCGCCGCCGGGATCTGAACGATCCCTTTTTCGTCTGTAACGGTGATTGCGCCGTCCTGTCGGCCAAGGGTGCAGTGTTCCAGATACAGAAAGGTCATCCGTCTTTCACCTGCGGCAGCGCCTGCAGGTCCGGCCGGATCATGCCCGGCATCTCGTCCATCTCAGTTTCCTCCGCGCATAACGGTCATCAGTCCAAGGCCATAGGCCTTGCCGCGCCCCATGCCCTGACACAGCAGTGCCCGGAACTGCTCTGCATCGGTCACCTGCAAAATGCCCTCATAGGTCACTGCCAACAGGGTCACCGGCCGGGTGCCGTGCTTGGCAAAGTGCTGCCACTGCACCCGGGTCACGGTAAATTCCTCCTCCCGCAGCAAAGCCGTGCTTTGCGGCGCGCTCCAACAGCCACTGCTTCTGGTACTGTGTCGTGCAATGTGCGGCTACAGTTCCCCGCGCTGCGGGGTTTTGGGGGTCTTTGCAGCTTTTGGTGGGGTTTGCGGTCAGCCGGAACTGCCAGCAGCTGCCCGGCTCCACCCGCTGCAAAAGCGGGTCGTAGCTGCGGGTCTCCGCAGCCGCTCCGGTGCCAAACTGCTCCACCACGCCGGACAGCTCTGGCGCATCCTCGCTGAGCAGCAGCAGATACAACCGCTCTCCCAGACGATCCAACCGCCACAGCCTGCGGCGGCGCTCCCCCGTAAAGGCGCTTTCCACTGCGCCGTGCAATTTCTGCGGTGCCGCCAGTGCAGCCATGGTGCTGCGGCGGGTGGGATCGAGCTCTACCCGTGATAAATACATTCTCTCGCCCCCTTTACAATTCCCGGAACGGGTCATGTTCCGTCTTTTCCGGGCTGTCCGGCACTTTCTGCCAAAGCTCCCGTACCGAGCGGTAACCGTACTGCCGATGATGCGGGTCAAAGCTCACCGGCACATCCCGCTGCGGAGCCGTGCCCGGCTTCAGCGGGTCGGCGTCCAACAAGATCCGGCTCTGCGTCCCGGACACAGCGGCGGTTCCGCTTGCAGCACCTCCTGCAAGCTGCCCGGGCGTACTCCCAGACAGAGCGGCAGGTAGGCGGGCAGCAGCGGCGGCCAGATACAGCGGAAACACCGGGTGCAGCAGCGCCTGCTGCAGCTGCTGCAAAAGGGCGGCATCCTCGCTTTCAATACCGGCCAGAAACACGGCGTCCTGCAAATAATGGCGGTAGGTCACATAAGAGGTCTTTTCATCCTGCGTCTTTGCCGTGTGGTAGTCCACCAGCAGCTGCCCTTCCCGCTCCACGCGGACGCCGAACCGCAGCCCGGTCAATCGGAGCAGTGCTTCGCGCTCGTCCCGCCGCAGCCCAAGAGCTGCCGCCAAAAGGCCGATCACGCCGCTCTTGGTGGGTTCCCGATTGGTCTTGCGGGTCTCAAATTTGGAGTCCGCGCCCCACGCCTGCAAAGGCGCTGCCAGCCGAAGCAACAGCGTTGCCATTACCCCACCTCATTTCCGGCAAGTGCATCCCGGACAGCCTTTTCCAGTGCGTCCAGCATAGCCTTTGCCGTCTGCGCCGGAGCCAGTTCCTCCAGCCCGCTGCCCACGGTAAAGCTTTGCGCCGGGGCCTCGGCAAAGCTGCTGTACATCTGCTGTGCATACTGTGCCAGTGCCGCCTTGGAAGGCGCGGCATACCCCTGCACACTGCGGGGCACGGCCCGCTCGAATGCGCCGCACAGGTTCACCGGCTGATCCTCCCGCAGGGTCACATATACCGCATCCGGCAGAGTGCGGTTTGCAAAGGTGTTCTGCTTGCCGGTGGGCATGGAGAAGAGGAACGCCTCCCCAGGCCCGCACCGTTTCCGCTGCCTGCTCTGCGCCCAGCTGCCCGGCCAGCTCCATCACGTTCACTGTGGCATAGCGGTACAGGGTGGAGGAGTTGTACTCCACCGTGCCAGATGGCCTGCACCGGCGTTGTCCTCTGCTTGACAGTCATCCACGGCGGTAAAGTAATCGTACTCGTTCTGCACAGCATGAGTGGAGATGCTGTGCGCCACCTGCGCAGCGGCGTCATAGTTCAGAGAAGGGTCATCTGCCACCATGCGGCCAAACAGCGCCATGTCCATCGAGGGCGCTGCTTTCAGGGCATCCCGATACTGCTTTTTATCCGCAGAGCCCTCCACAGCCAGCTCTGCCAACGCCTTTGCCTGCGCAGTGCTCATGAAGAACAGCGCCTTGGTGCCCTTATCGTCGCTCTTGATGCCCGCATTCTCCAGCGCTTTTTTTGCCAGCTTGTCCGCATCCAGTTCCGGGGCCAGTGCAAGGATCTGCGCCTTCACCAGTTCTGCGGCCTTTTTAGTGCGCTTGCCCACGTCCAGCCGGGCGTCTCCGCAAAGGCAGCGCGCATGGCGTGCTTCCACGCCTGTGAGGAAACTCTGGCGCGGAGCACACCGCCGTACACTGCCGTTTTTGGCTGCCGGTATCATCCGGTTGATGCAGCTGGGCGGGACGGTCTGCAAAATGTGGAAATCAACATACAGGCGCTTATTCATGATCAATTCTCCTTTTCTTTCTCATCCGGTGCAGGCTTCGGGTCGCGGTACAGGTCCTGTCCCCACCGCAGACGGACATTGGCGGGGGTCTGCGCATATCGCGGGTCGGTGCATTGCAATTCATACAAGTCTGCCGCAAGCTGCGGATAGTCCAGCGGGATGCCGCCATCCTTTGCCGCGCTCAGCAGCTGGATCATGCCCCGCAGATGGTAGCTGATCTCGGTAATTTCTTCTGCGGTGGCCAGCGCATTGAACCGCCGGAGCACACTGGCCTCGGTCCAGTCCTGTCCGGCACTGTTCCGCTCTGCCAGCTGCCGCACCGCACGCCCCAGCGTGTTGCCGGGGCAGTTCATAAGGCGGTCGTTCCCCTGCTGATGCATAGCATACAGGGTCAGGGCGAGGTAGACCGCCCACTCTGCCGCCGAGGGAGCACTGCGGCCCTGAAAGCTTTCCGGCATTTCCAGCAAAAAGCTTCCCCACAGTTCCGGCAGATCGCCGGGTGCGTGGCCGATGCCCCGACGCAGCTTTGCCAGTTCTGCCCGCCGCTGGTTGTCCGGCAGAGCCTGAAGCCTGTGCAGCTGCTGCGCCGCATACAGTTTGACGTCCTGTGTTTTCATACAATTCCCCCTTTATGGTTCTGTTTTGGGATAGATCTCCCAAAGCCTTGTGCGGAAACGATTATAGGCCTTTGGCGAGGTATACAGATGGTGCGCTCGGTCTTTTTATCCTTATCCACCACAATGCGGTATCCCTTCAGGGCGGCATTTCCGGCCTCCATCACCATCTGTTTTCCCAGCTTTTCCGCGATGTTTCGCGCCTGCGCCTGCCAGCGCAGCGCTGCCTCATCCGGGTCGTCCTGCTCCGGGTCGATCGCCTGCAGCCACTGCCGGAAAGGCTGATCCACTGCAAAGTAGAATTGTGCACGGGCGTCCTCCGTTACCTTCTGCTTATCCTTGAACCCTTTCACTTTATTGTAGTCCAATCCCCCGGCAAGCTTCAGTTCCACGCACAGTGTGCCAATGTTTTTGGCAGTTTCTTCACAGCGCTGTACTTCCCGGTTTATCCGCACCGTCCATTTTCGGCCAAGATCGTTTAGCGTAGCAAGTTGCATTTCCAACTGGTCAGTATACACATCCTTAACAGATGCTCCCTGATCGTCATATCGTATTCCGACCACACTAATCACGATCTGTTCTTTTTTGCTCAGAATTCGCAGACTTTGCAGCTTTTGATTCCATATCAGACACCCGGTTTACGGCCCTCCGGGTCCAGCATGGCGGGAAGTTCTCGCCACAGCTGCTTTCCCATCTCATGCTGTTGCGGTTCATAGGTCACCTTTTCATTTTCCTTCGATGTTCTGCGCCAAAGAGTCATTTGCTCGCCAAACGCATTTCGCTGTCCCAATAGTCTCCGCCCAACACCTCATACCCGACTACACCGGGCATTTCTTCTGAGCGTATCAGCAAAATGCGTCTGGATTGCAGGGTCAAAAGTTCTGCCTGATTTTTCGGCATCACAATCTCAACGCTCTGTTCCGTTCTGGCGTGCTCCCGCTCCCAGCAAGGCAGTTGCTTTTCCCGTAGAGCATCCTGCTCTGTCGAAAACGCCATATTCCGCAGCAGCGTTTCGTACAGATTTTCCCCTTAACAGCCACAAACCCAATCTGCCCCAGCCAACCAACACCATGCCTTGGCTTATTGCCAGCCTTCGGGCGGCCGCCGCGTTCATCGTATCCATTTTGATAAATCAGCCATCGAGCTGCCTGTGCATAGGTGAGTACCGCACATTCTGCTTTTGAAATGTTCTGAAATAGCGGCGTTTTATTACCGCTTTCCGCTCGTTCCCCGTTCAACTTTTTTCCGTCAAACGCAATGCCATTGCTAAGGTCGGCACCTGCCAGAAGGGGTGTGTCGGGTGGAACAGCCAGAAGCGGTCCTTCCACTGCTCCAGGTAGTCCCGGACAGGCTCTGCCGGGAAATGCCCAAGCTGCCACAGCTCGCTCCAGCGCTCCAGTGCATCATCGCTCTGTGCCAGCGGTTGGGGTTTTCCCTTTGCATCCACCCGGGAGAACACGGTGAACAGCACCGCCAGCAACAGCCGCAGCACGGCGCGTTCTGGGTGGGCATCTCGCCCGCAAGGTCCACATAATCCTGCGCCGACACCAGCGCCTCGGTCAGGGACACCTCCCGCACCGTGTTGTCCCGCAGCCGCACCCGTATCCACGGTTCGGTCAGCAGGTTGAATTCAATCTCCTTCATCCGTTTCCTCCTTTTGGTAGGTCAGGCCGTTTTCACGGTCATAACAAAGTTCCATGCCCGCAAGCCGGGCAGTCAGGTTTTCATCCAGCAGCAGGATCAGTTCTCCGTGCAGCAGCGGCGACAGCTGCCACGCCGCAAGGCGGCTGCGGTTATCCGCTTCCAACTCCCGGATGACCCTATCCACCTTCCACGCTTTGCCGAACACCGCCGGGAGACGCAGCTTCTGCCGGGCAATCTTCAGTGCCGTTTCCGGCGGGGGCGGGCTGTCAGCAGCTACGGCGCTGCCACCCTCCTGCCACGGCAGAAAGTGGATGCTGCCGTCTGCCCGACACTGCATTACAAGCACCTCTACCGAGGGGTCGCCGTCCCGCACTGCTGCCCGCGCCGCCGGGTCGGAGCGGGCACCTCGTTCTGCATCCAGTCGTCCAGCGTATTCAACTGCGCCAGCCGGTGCGTTTCCGGCTGCGGCACAAGGTACACTCGGCGCGCGCTTCTTTTCTCCTGCGTCTGCTCATATACGCAGCGCATTTTCTCCCCCTGCGCTCCACCGGGAGCTTCCCGCTCCCAGCCGTAGACCTGCTGCACCAGCGGAGAGATTTCCTCCGGCAGCGGATGCTCCGGGGCAGAAACTTCCGGGTGCGCCAGAGCAACCACTGTCCATATACCGCCTCGCTGCCCGCATCAAAGGCATCTTCCCCGGTGTCCAGCACCGCGCAGCAGGCCTGCTGCAATGGGGCGGGGCGGCTGCGGCGGTGACGGTGCAACCGTCCGATGCGCTGCAACAGCAGATCCATGGGGCAAAGCTCTGTAACAAGAACGTCCAGATCAATGTCCAGCGACTGCTCCATCACCTGCGTGCCCACCACGATCAGGTCGTTCCGGCGCTCCGGTGCAGAGCCTTGCCAATGCGTGCCATCAGCTGGTTTTCCCGCGCTGCGCGGTCCGGCATCAGGAACTGCGCATGGAACAGCTGCACCTCTTTGTCCGGCAGGCTTTCCCGCAGCAGCTGCGCGATCTTCTGCGCTTTTTGACCGTGTTGACGATCACTCCCGCGCAGCCGCCCTCTGCCAGCTTCCGGCGCAGCAGCGCGGCAACTCCGGCTCTGTGAGCGTGGTCAGCTGCACCGTTTTACCGGGTGCGTCTGGTGGGATGGCCGTCTGCTTTACCTCTGCGCCGTCCGTCCATGTCAGCAGCGGATAGCCGCAGCTGGTTTTCCATGGGGCGTCCGGGACAGCCTTTTTCTGCTGGTAAGCCTCGACCAGTTCCGCGCGCCGCCGGGCAGGCAGGGTGGCTGACAGCAGGATGACCGGCACCTTGTACCAACCAGCCATTCCAGTGCGCGGTCCAGATAGCAGTTCATGTAGGTATCGTAGGCGTGGCACTCGTCAATAATGACCACCTTGCCCGCAAGCCCCAGATGCCGCAGCATAACGTGCTTCTGGCAAGTGCCGCCAGCAGCAACTGATCCACTGTGCCAATCACAAAGTTTGCCAGCAGTGCCTGCTTGTTTCCCCGAAACCACTGGTGTACCTGCACCTGATGCGCTTCCTGCGCGTCCTCCTCCAACTGCACTCCGCGCCCCTGCAGCCGCAGATAGCACTCGTTCAGTTCTGCCATGCCGTGTGCCAGCTTTATAGCCTGCGGCAGCGTCTCCTCAGACTGTGTGTCTGCCCAGCCAAGCAGCCGGGGAAAGATGCCGTTTGCCGTGGCCTGTGTGGGCAGTCCGAAAAAGACACCACCCAGCCGAACCGGCTGGCCATGACCTCCGCAGCGGCCAGCGCCGCCTCGGTTTTACCCACGCCCATCTGTGCTTCCAAAATCAGGATGCCCGGTTCCGCTGCGGTATCCACAGCCTCCAGAACAGCCCTCTGCACCGCATTGGGCGCAAAGCCGAACCGCACCGCAAACTCCTGCGGGTCTGCGATGCCCGGCTGTGCCTCCCACGGGAAGGGCAGCGCCAGCTTTTCCCAAGCCCTGTCCACCCGCGCCGGGTAATCCTCCATGCTGCCCAACTCCTCTACCGGGATCAGGGGAAAGTATTCCGTATTGCTGGCGATCCAGTCTGCCATGATCAGAAGTCCGGTCAGAAGCACTTCCTCCTGCGGATTCAGATCATCCAACTCCGCTGTGTCGTCAAAGCCACAGTCCTGCAAAACAGTCATGAGCAATTCTGTCCAGAAGTCCTCCCAGACCTTTTTCTGTCCCTTGGGGTAGTAGTTGCTCTCCCAACCCTCTAACTGATCATCGACCGCCGCGCAGCTCTGTGGCTTGCCGTGGTGCGCCCCCACAATGGAGGCGATCCCGCCGGGGCAGTCATCCCACAGCAGGACTGCCTCGCCCGCCCGGGCATGCGGCGACTCCCGGCGGTTCTGTTCAGGACAGTCCAGCGGCGTCAACGTTTCCAGCCGCTGCCGCGCCTCCGGCAGGGTGCGCAGGATATTTGCCTGAAAGCTACCGTAGCCTTGCCTATATCATGGATTCCACCCAAAAACCGGGCATGCGCGAGCAACGCTTCCTCGCACTCAAAGCCCATGGCCCGTTTTACGCTTTCGGGGAGCCACTGCCGGACTAGCCGCTCCATGATGCCCGCCGTATCCCACAGATGCATCCAGAGCGGCAGCCACAGGCTGGTATTTTCTGGGTCCGTTTTACCGGCCAAAAACCTTGTTTTATTCAACGTCCTTCGCATTTTTGCTCCTTTTCCGGTGTGTGCCTTCCATGTACCGAGCATAACAGATAATGTGTACTATAATCCGTACTTTTTGTATTTTATCTCCGCAAATGAAAAAAGCGGCACACCGGGTCGTGCCTCATCAAAACGAAAGTGTCCTCGCAAGGTAAAGAAACATGCTATTTATAGCCCGGTTCCGTTTTCTGTTTCAAAGATACGCTTCTGCCCTTCTGCTGTCAATGACTCTGCGCCAATTCATCAAAGCTACAAAAAAATGATTTCTTTTTTGTATAAAAACCGCCCCGGCTTCCATTGCGGAAACCGGGGCGGTTCGTTTGTTTTATTGGTGCTTTTTCAAGCGCTCACGCAATCACTTGCGGGGATTCTTGATAGCAGCCTGAGCAGCAGCCAGACGTGCGATAGGCACACGGAAGGGAGAGCAGCTGACGTAGTCCAGACCGACATTGTGGCAGAACTCCACGCTCGTGGGGTCGCGCCGTGCTCGCCGCAGATGCCCAGACCCAGATCGGGACGAGTCTCGCGGCCGTCGTGGGCAGCCATCTTGACCAGCTTGCCAACGCCGATCTGATCCAGATGCTGGAACGGATCGCTCTCGTAGATCTTGTTCTCGTAGTATGCGCCCAGGAACTTGGCGGCATCATCACGGCTGAAGCCGAAGGTCATCTGGGTCAGGTCGTTGGTGCCGAAGCTGAAGAACTCGGCTTCCTTGGCGATTTCGCCGGCAGTCAGGGCTGCACGGGGGATCTCGATCATGGTACCGACCTGATACTTCATCTCAACGCCTGCAGCAGCGATCAGCTCGTCTGCGACCTTGACCACAACGTCCTTGACGAACTTCAGCTCCTTGACCTCGCCGACCAGCGGGATCATGATGTGCGGGGTGATCACATGGCCGGTCTCAGCAGAGACGTTCAGAGCAGCCTTGATCACAGCGCGGGTCTGCATCGCAGCGATCTCAGGGTAGGTAACAGCCAGACGGCAGCCACGGTGGCCATCATGGGGTTGAACTCGTGCAGAGAAGTAACCACGTTCTTCAGGTCATCAAAGGTCATGCCCATATCGGCAGCCAGCTCCTTGATGTCCTCGTCCTTGGTGGGCAGGAACTCGTGCAGAGGCGGATCCAGATAACGAATGGTCATCGGGCGCTCACCCATGATGCGGTACATGGCCTCGAAGTCACCCTGCTGGAACGGCTCGACCTTGGCCAGAGCAGCTTCGCGCTCTTCCACGGTACGTGCGCAGATCATCTCACGGACAGCCTTGATGCGATCCTCTGCGAAGAACATGTGCTCGGTACGGCACAGGCCGATGCCCTCAGCACCCAGATCCACTGCCTGCTGTGCGTCGCGCGGGTTATCAGCGTTGGTCATGACCAGCAGCTGACGAGCAGCGTCTGCCCAGCCCATGAAGCGGTTGAAGTTCTTATTGCCGGTAGCGGCCACGGTAGCGACCTGCTCGCCGTAGATGTTGCCGGTGGAACCATCGATGGAGATCCAGTCGCCCTCGGCGAACTTGTGGCCATTGATTTCGAAGGTCTTTGCTTCCTCGTCGATCTTGACCTCGTTGTCATTGCCGCAGCCGGAGACACAGCAGGTGCCCATACCACGGGCAACAACAGCTGCGTGGCTGGTCATGCCGCCGCGGACGGTCAGGATGCCCTGAGAAACCTGCATGCCCACGATATCCTCGGGAGAAGTCTCCAGACGGACCAGAACGACCTTCTTCATCTTGCCGGACTTGACCATCTCCTCTGCCTCTTCAGCAGTAAGACGATCTGGCCGCAGGCAGAACCGGGAGAAGCTGCCAGACCCTTGCCGACGACCTCGGCGGCCTTCAGGGCAGCGGCGTCGAACTGGGGATGCAGCAGGGTATCCAGCTGCTTGGGCTCCACGCGCAGGACAGCTTCCTGTTCGGTGATCATGCCCTCGTCCACCAGATCACATGCGATCTGCAGAGCAGCCTGAGCGGTACGCTTGCCGTTACGGGTCTGCAGCATGTACAGGTGGCCGTCCTCGATGGTGAACTCCATATCCTGCATATCGCGGAAGTAGTTCTCCAGACGGGTTGCGATCTCAACGAACTGATCGTACACCTCAGGCATCTGATCCTTCAGGTGGCTGATGGAGAAGGAGTGCGCACGCCGGCCACAACGTCCTCGCCCTGTGCATTGATCAGGTACTCGCCCATCAGCTTCTTAGCGCCGGTGGCGGGGTCACGGGTGAATGCAACGCCGGTGCCGGAGCGGTCGCCAGAGTTGCCGAATGCCATCTGCTGAACGTTGACTGCGGTGCCCCACTCGTAGGGGATCTCGTTCATCTTACGATAGACATTTGCGCGGGGGTTGTCCCAGCTGCGGAAGACGGCCTTGACAGCTCGATCAGCTGATCACGGGGATCCTGCGGGAAGGGACGGCCTTCGTTCTCCTCGTAGATCTTCTTGAAGGTGCCGACCAGTTCCTTCAGGTCATCAGCAGTCAGGTCAACGTCGTTCTTGACGCCCTTGGCTTCCTTCATCTTGTCGATCTCGACCTCGAACAGGCTCTTCGGGACCATCATAACGACGTCCGCGAACATCTGCACAAAGCGGCGGTAGCAGTCGTATGCAAAACGGGCGTTGCCGGTCTTCTTTGCCAGACCTTCAACAGCCTCGTCGTTCAGGCCCAGGTTCAGGATGGTGTCCATCATGCCGGGCATGGACTGACGTGCGCCGGAACGGACGGAGACCAGCAGGGGGTTCTGGTTATCGCCGAACTTCTTGCCGGTGATCTCTTCCAGACCCTTGAGGTGCTCAAAGATATCAGCAGTGATCTCGTCATTGATCTGACGGCCGTCTGCATAATACTGGGTGCAGGCGTCGGTGGTGATGGTGAAACCCTGCGGCACCGGCATACCGGCTGCGGTCATTTCTGCCAGACCAGCACCCTTGCCGCCCAGAGTATTCTTCATGGTGACTTTGTCGCCGCCGAAAGCATCATTGCCTTCGCTGAAGTAGTACAGATACTTTTTGCTCATGCGTTGTTTACCTCCATTCGTGACTGCAGCACAGCCGCACCGCAGTCTCATCGTTTGCCTTGTCTTAAAAACTCGACCGATGAACATTGTTTGTGAATGCTAAACTATTATACCAGAAAATCCATTCCTTTCCACCATGCAAAATCCCGAATTTGTCTGTTATTTTTTATGCAAATCCCTTGAAATTTGCCAAGTTTTAAGGTAGTATAGAATGGGAGAAAGTTCGAGAGGTTTTTCGTTTTCTGATGCGGATTATCCGTCTGTTGGATACAACTTTCTATCCCTGTAATTTCAGCTTTTTCTTTTTTGTCGGCGCAAAGCTTCTGTTGTATCCATCTTTGGATATGGATGCATCATTTTTCCGGGTCGGGCCTTATCATCCACCCGCCGGGAGCCGCCGTGCCGGAAGGGAGATTTATCGTATGGAAAATTCTGTTTCTTCTGCTGCGCTGAACGCAGCGCGTGAGCAGCTGGATGCCGCCGAAGCCGCCCGCGAGGTCATTCTGCTGCAGCACATCGCAAACGGCGTGATCATCGACAGCCGCACCGTGCAGATCGCACCGGACGTAGTCATCGCCCCGGGTGCCGTCATTCTGGCCGGTACCATCCTGCGCGGCAGAACGGTCATCGGTGCGGGCTGCATCATCGGCCCCAACACCCTCATTGAGGACAGCATCGTAGACGAGGGCAGCACCGTCAACGCCAGTCAGGTGTACAGCAGCCACATCGGTCCTCACAACAACATCGGCCCCTTCACCCATGTGCGGGTGAACACCGTCACCGACTACGGCGTGCATCTGGGTGCCTATGTAGAAACCAAGAACTCCAACTTTGCCCGGGGCAACACGGTGAGCCACCTGACCTACATCGGCGACAGCGACGTGGGCAAGTACTGCAACTTCGGCTGCGGCACCGTCACCTGCAACTACGACGGCAAGGATAAGTTCCGCACCCAGATCGGCGATTACTGCTTCATCGGCTGCAACACGAACCTTGTGGCCCCCGTGAAGGTGGGCGATGGTGCCTACACCGCCGCCGGCAGCACCATCACCAAGGACGTGCCCGCACAGGCGCTGGGCATCGCCCGGGAGCGCCAGACCAATCTGGAGGGCTGGGCAGAGCCCAAGATGGAAGCTACATTGCCAAAAAAAAAGAAGCTGGAAGACGAGCAAAGCAAGTAAGCTGTCCGTTTTTCGCGTACAGACCGCTGCACAGGATGGCCCTGCGCGGCGGTTTTTGTTTGCAGGTGCATCTTTTTCGCTTATAATGTATATCTTTTTGCACGCGCGTATGTTATACTTAGGACTTGCATCGGACAATTTATCACAAAAAGGAAAATATAACACTCATGAATACAAATGACATCTGGCTGATCGCCGGTCTTGGCAATCCGGAAACAAAATACGACGGCACCCGCCACAATGCGGGCTATGCCGCGCTGGACTATCTGGCCGACAAGTGGGGCATTTCGGTCAGCAAAACCAAATTTGAAGGCCTGTGGGGTCAGGGCGAAGTGGACGGCCACAAGGTGGTGCTGCTCAAGCCCCTGACCTACATGAATCTTTCGGGCGACTCCATCGCCCCCACGGCGGGCTTTTTCAAGATCCCTGCCGACCACGTCATCGTTCTGTGCGACGATATCACCCAGAACCCCGGCAAGCTGCGCATCCGGCCCTCCGGCTCCGCAGGCGGACATAACGGCCTGAAGAGCATCATCGCCCGCTTGGGCGGGGAGAACTTCCCCCGCATCCGCATTGGCGTGGGTGCCAAGCCCCACCCGGACTACGACCTTGCCGCGTGGGTGCTGGGCAAGTTCCCGGTAGAGGATGCCAAGGCTCTGAGCGGCCGCTACCCTGATCTGGAAGCCGCCGCAAAGCTCATCATGGACGGCAAGCTGAGTCTGGCACAGAGCAAATATAACGGGTAAAAGCGGAACGAACCCTCTCAGTCGCCTAACGGCGACAGCTCCCCCGAGGGGGGAGCTTTTCCGCATCACCCCATAAACTTTCCCTTAAATGATAAACGAAATCTCTTTGTCAAAAGCTCCCCCTTTCGGGGGAGCTGGCATCGCGCCAGCGATGACTGAGAGGGTTCGAGAAAGGAGGTTTTTCCATGTACGAAGCCTTACTCAAGGCCACACCGGAATATCAGAAGATCGCGGCCAGCTTTGCAAAGCCTGGTCCTGCCGCGCTGTTCGGTCTGCCGCCCGCAGGCCGTGCCCTGCTGTACGCCGCGCTGCAAAAAGACCTTGGCCGGGTGCTGTGCATCGTGACCCCCGCGAGGCCGAGGCCACCCACTTTGCGGACGACCTCAAGGCACTGGGGCTTGCCGCTGCGGTGTTCCCGCCCCGGGACTTTATGCTGCGCCCAGTGGAGGGCGCGGGCCGCGAGTACGAGTACCGCCGCCTTTCGGTGCTAGGCTCCCTTGCAGGCGGGCGGCTGAACGCGGTCTGCGTGCCCGCCGAAGCCCTTTTGCAGTACACCGTGCCCCGGGATGAATTTTTAAAGAACACTCTTACCCTCAAACCCGGCATGGTGTACAACCGCGAGGGTCTTGTGGCCCGGCTGTTCGCCGCCGGGTATGTGCGGCGCAGTCAGGTGGACGGCCCGGGACAGTTCAGTGTGCGCGGCGATATCGTGGATATCTATGCGCCGGATATGCGCCAGCCTGCCCGCGTGGAGTACTGGGACGACGAGATCGATTCCATTTCCTCCTTCGACCTGCTCACCCAGCGGCGGGACAGCGCACTGGAAAAGATCTATCTTTCCCCTGCCCGCGAGGTGCTGTTCGGCGATACCGCCGAGACTGCCGAGGCCCTGCGTGCCGCCATCAAAAAGGCGCGCGGCCGGCATCGCACCGCACTGGAAAAGGCCACGGAAGCCGACCTTGCTCAGCTGGACTCCGGCTGATGCCGGAAGCCATGGATAAATACTACGGCCTGCGCTATCCGAGCCCGGCCACCCTGCTGGATCATCTGGACACACCGCTGTTCATTCTGGACGAGGTGGGCGGCATCCGGGATGCCCAGAAGGCCACCGAGTTCCGTCGCAGCGAAGAGCTGACCGGCCTGTTGGAAGAGGGTGTGCTCTGTCCCGGGCTGGATGTACTCTACCAGACCATGGACGACCTTGCCGCTGCCGCCCAGAAGCAGAGCACCCTGCTGTGCGAGAACTTCCTGCGCGGCATGAACGAATTTAAGCTGAAAGACCTCATCAACGCCGAGGCCTTTGCCGCCCCCAACTGGAACGGCGACCTTGTCTCCCTGCGAGAAGACCTTGACCCCCTCATTGCGCAGGGCTATGCCGTCACCCTGTTTTCCGGAACGCCCAAGGGTGCCGCCGCCCTCACCCGCGACCTTGCCGACAAGGGCTACTCCGTGAGCATGAGCGGGATGTGCGGCCCACAAAAGGCATCGTACAGGTGCTGCCGGGCCATCTGACCGCCGGGTGCACCTTCCCGTTTGCCCATGCGGCGGTGCTGTCCAGCCGCAGGCACGGTCTGGAGGAAGAGACCGCCGCCGAGACCAAAAAGCGCAAAAAGAACAAAAACGCCCTTCCAGCCTTTCGGACATCAAGCCCGGGGACTATGTGGTGCACCAGAGCCACGGCATTGGCATGTATGCGGGCATCCAGCGGCTGGAAGTGCAGGGTGCCACGAAAGATTACCTGAAGGTGCAGTACTCCGGCTCGGATGTGCTGTATGTTCCGGTGACCCAGCTGGACCTGCTGAGCCGCTACACCGCCCCCGGCGACGAGGAAAAGGTAAAGCTGGCAAAGCTGGGCGGTGCCGAGTGGCAGCGTACCCGCGCCAAGGTAAAAAAAGCTACCGAGGAGATGGCGCAGGAACTGATCGAGCTCTACGCCCGCCGCCGCCAGGCCACCGGCTACGCCTTCCCGCCGGACGGCGACTGGCAGCGGGACTTGAGACCCGCTTTGACTACGACGAGACCGACGACCAGCTGAACGCCACCGCCGAGATCAAGCAGGACATGGAAAAGGGCTGGCCCATGGACCGCCTGCTGTGCGGCGACGTGGGCGTGGGCAAGACCGAAGTGGCCCTGCGCGCCGCCTTCAAGTGCGTGATGGGCGGCAAGCAGTGCGCCATCCTTGCCCCCACCACCCTGCTGGCGTGGCAGCACTACAACACCATTCTTTCCCGCATGGAAGCTTTTCCCGTAAAGGTGGAGATGATGTCCCGCTTCCGCACCGCAAAACAGCAGAAGGAGACCCTCCGGGGCCTGCAGTCGGGCAGTGTGGACATCGTGGTGGGCACCCACCGGCTGCTGTCCAAGGACGTGAAGTTCCATGACCTCGGCCTTGTCATCATCGATGAAGAGCAGCGCTTCGGTGTGAAGCACAAGGAAAAGCTCAAGGAGAACTTCATCGGGGTGGACATGCTCACCCTTTCGGCTACCCCCATCCCCCGCACGCTGAACATGGCCATGAGCGGCATCCGGGACCTTTCCACCATCGAGCAGCCGCCCATCGAGCGGCAGCCCGTGGAGACCTTTGTGCTGGAATACAACGACGTGATCCTTGCCGAAGCCATGAAGAAGGAGCTTGCCCGGGGCGGCAGGTGTACTACCTGCACAACCGGGTGGACAACATCGAAGCCTGCGCCGCCCATGTGAGCAAACTGGTGCCCGGCGCACGCATCGGCATTGCCCACGGCAAGATGACCGAGGAAGAGCTGAACCCCGTGTGGCAGCATCTGCTGAACGGCGAGATCGATATTCTGGTGTGCACCACCCTCATCGAGACCGGCATCGACGTGCGCAACTGCAACACCCTCATCATCGAGGACGCCGACCGCATGGGCCTTGCCCAGCTGTACCAGATAAGAGGCCGGGTGGGCCGCTCCGGCCGCAAGGCCTATGCCTACTTCACCTTCCGGCGGGACAAGACCCTGACCGATATCGCCCAGAAGCGGCTCTCCGCTATCCGGGAGTTCACGGCCTTCGGCTCCGGCTTCCGCATCGCCATGCGGGATCTGCAGATCCGGGGTGCGGGCAGTCTTCTGGGCCACAGCCAGCACGGCCACATGGAGGCCGTGGGCTACGACCTCTACGTGAAGATGCTGGGGCAGGCCATTGCCCGGGCCAAGGGCGAACCCATCCGGCGGGACAAGAGCGAATGCCTTGTGGACCTGCGGGTGGATGCCTTCATCCCGGAGAAATATATCGCAGACGCCCGGGCCGCATTGAAGCTTATAAGCGCATTGCCGCCATCCAGACGGCAGAGGATGCCGCCGATGTGCTGGACGAGCTCATCGACCGCTACGGCGACCCGCCGCCCTCGGTGAGCGATCTGGTGAACGTGTCGCTGGTACGCGTGCAGGCCAGCACTGTGGGCGTGACCGAAGTGACCCAGAAAAAGGACACCCTCACCCTGCAGCTGGAAAGTCTGGAGCTGCCCATGATCCGGGGCCTGCTGGTGGCCTTCAATGGCCGCGTCACCGCCGGTGCAGGCAACCGGCCCTATCTCTCGGTCACGCTTCAGCCCGACGAAAAGCCACTGGAGCTGCTGCAAAGCATCCTCAAGGCGATGGCAGAGATCCTTGCCTCCGCCGAGCAAAAATAAACATCATAGGAGCATTACCATGAAAAAGAAACTTCTCGCGCTGATCTGCGCACTTGCACTGGTGTTCAGCCTTGTGGGCTGCACCATTTCCGCCCCGGACACCGTGGGCAGCATCGGTGATTTTGAGATCACCTCCGGCATGTATCTGCTGGCACAGTACGGTGCTTACCAGCAGGCCGCCCAGCTTGCCGGCACCGATCAGGACACCACCGACGTAAAAGCCTTCCTGAAAGAGACCATCACCACCGACTCTGACAGCGGCGAGACCGCAGTTGTGAGCGACTATGTGGCCCAGAAAACGCAGGAAACGCTGGAAACGCTGGCCGCTGTGGATGCCCGCTTCAAGGCGCTGGGCGGTGAGCTGACTGCAGAGCAGCTTTCCACTGCCGACCGTTATGCCCAGCAGATGATGGACCAGTACGGCGACACCTACACCGCCAACGGCATTGGTCTGGAGACCGTCAAGGCATATGAACGTCTGCAGGTGGAGCACACCGCCCTGCTGGATATGGTCTACGGCCCGGACGGCGAGACCCCGGTGGAGGACGACGAGCTGACCAGCCATCTGGACGACAGCATGTATGAGATCTGCTACATCAGCATCCCGCTGTACAATACCAGCACCTACGCCTTTGCGGACGATGACCAGAAGGCCGAGATGCTCAAGCTGGCACAGGCCGCTGCCGACAGCGTCAACGCCGCAGGCGGCGAGACGGTCTCGGATCAGGTGAGCGTCCTGCATGAGGCCGCACAGAATGCCCTGCCGGACATCTACGCTGTGCTGGACAGCGAAACTTCCGACGACAGCGCCAGCGTCCAGACCGAGCTGCTGACCGAGAGCGATGTTGCTTCGGCCTTTACGCAGGATGGCGCAGCCGATGCTCTGCGCAGCCTTTCCTACGGCGAAGCCGCTGCTGTGCAGATCAACGGCTCCACCCTGCTCCTGATGGTGCGTGTAGACCCGCTGAGCGTTTCTTCGCTGGACGACCTGCGCAGCCAGGTCCTGAGCGATATGAAGGGCGGCGAGCTGGACGACGCACTGGCCGCAGGCGGTGCAGAGCTGGCACACGATCTGGACAGCTCTGCCATGAACAAGCTGCCCGCCAAAAAGATCGTGAACAACAGCGCCAACAGCTGAGAGCTGCTGTAACATAAAACTCCCTCAGTCATCGCTGCGCAGCTGAGGGAGTTTTTTCTTTCACCGCGTCACTTTTGCAAACTCTGCGGCAAGGGCAGCATTCACCGAGCGGACGGCATTGGCATCCGGCTTGATCTCGGCCCGGTCATAGGTGAACAGACCGTTCACCTCATCTTCCACATCCGTCAGCTGGGTGTACACCAGCGCCGAGAGCCCTTTTTTGAGCTGCGGCAGCACCGTGCCCAATTGCAGCTTTTTGCAGCGGGCGGTCAGGTCTGCGCGGCTCTTGGCCGTGCCGTAGCCGTAGGTTTTGCCCGGTGCTTCGTGCCCCGCATGGGCCATGCAATGCCGCCGTATTCACTCAGGCACAGTGCGCTTTCCGGGCTTTACATGCAGCGGATAGAAATAGTTGTGGATGGAGCACACATCTCCGCCGCCCTGATCATACCAACCGCTGGCCTCGTCCACAAGGCGGGTATCGTCCAGCGTGCGGATGGCCTGCACTGCCCCGGCCGCATCAAACTGGCCCCAGCTTCGTTGAAGGGTACCCAGCAGCCGATGCACGGATGGCAGCACAGCTTCTACGGTGGCTTGCAGCTCTTTGCGGTATGTTTCCCGGCTGGATGCTTTTCCGCGGCTCAGCAGGCCCCAGAGCGGCTCTGCATCGGGCAGGCGGCGCACAAGGGGCTGCAGCACATTGGTCAGGTAGGTGACGAACCACAGGTTGTATCTGCTGCCGCCGTTCACCATGTCCTGCCAGACCACAAGGCCCAGCCTGTCGCAGTGGTAGTACCAGCGCTGCGGCTCGATCTTGGCGTGCTTGCGCAGCAGGTTGAATCCCAGCGCTTTCACCTCGCTCAGCTCCCGCTCCACCGCCGCATCGGAAGGCGGGGTATACAGGCCCTGCGGCCAGTAGCCCTGGTCCAGCAGGCCGTTGAGCAGGATGGGCTTTCCGTTCAGGCAGAAGCGCAGCACGCCCCGCGCATCCGGCTCACAGCTCCACTTGCGCAGGGCAAAGTAGCTGTGCACGGTGTCGAACTGCTCCTCCCCTCCTGCGTGGTGCCCACGGTCAGGTCATACAAAAACGGGGTATCCGGGCTCCACGGAAAGAAATGTTCCTCCGGGATGTTCAGCGTCACCTCGCCGTCCCGGTCCGCTTCGTCGCTGCCCCAGTCCTCGGCAATGGTCACGCCCCCGGCCCGCACCACGGCCCACAGGTTCACTGCACCTCCGGGCATGGAAGTATGGGCTTTCACGGTCACGGTGCGGGCATCGTAGTCCGGCGTGACCGTGAGCGACTGGATGTAGTTTTCCGGCACACGCTCCATCCAGACCGTCTGCCAGATGCCGCTCTGGGCCGGATAGAACATGCCGCCGGGCTTCAGGGTCTGCTTGCCCCGGGCCTGCGTGCCGCTGTCCGTGGGGTCCTGCACGGCCACCCACAGGCTGTTGCGGCCCGTATCGTTGAGCTGGGCGGTGATATCCAGTGTGAAGGGCCAGTAGCCGCCCCGATGGCCGCCCACCAGATGGCCGTTCACCTGCACCGCACAGGCATCGTCCACCGCGCCGAAGTGCAGCAGCACCCGACCCCCTTCTCCCGGAGGGGGAGCAAAGGTGCAGTGGTAGTGCAGCCACTGGCCGGGCTGCAGGGTACGGCCCACGCCGGAGGCCTTTGTTTCCGGAGAGTAGGGCACCAGAATGCTGCCGTCCCACGCAGCGGGGTATTCTGCTGTCTGAGTAATGGCGTACTTCCACAGGCCGTTCAGGTTCTCATAGCTGTCCCGGCGCATAGCCGGGCGAGGATATTCCGGGAGTGGGTGCATGGTTTCACCGCCTTTGATTTGTTGGTTTCATTCTAGCACAGGCGGGTGGCTTGTATAGACTAAGCAACGACGATTTGGAATTGCCGCCGCGTTCGCTTTGGACGAGTTGTGGCACCCAGCGTCTGCTGCGGCCCTTGAGCGGGCCTTGCATCCTGCTGGCCACGGCCCCACGCGATTACGCTCTGCACCGGAAGCATTTTCCACATACAAAAAGGCTGCTGCACCAAATGGCGCAGCAGCCTTTGCTTTTGCAATGATAAAACAGAAAACCAAAAGTCAGAGCTTACTCTTCGTCCTCGCCCTCATCCTCGTCATCTTCGTCATCATCGTCCTCTTTCGGCTTATAGAAGATGCCGCTCAGGAGAATGCTGATGAAGTACAGCAGCACCATGGGTCCGGCCACCATGCACTGAGACACGATATCCGGCGGGGTGACAACGGCCGCGATGAAGAAGATGATCACGATGCAACGCCGCGCACCTGCTTGAGCAGCTGCGGGTTGATAATGCCCATCTTGGACAGGATGATGGTGATCAGAGGCATCTCAAACACGCAGCCAAAAATGATGAACATGGTCAAGCAGAGGTTGACATAGCTCTCGATACTGGTGGTGGTCTGGATGTACTCGGCACCCTCGATGCCGGTGCTGAGGAAACGCAGCATGAAGGGCATCATGAGCTTGTAGGCGAACAGCACGCCCACGCAGAACAGGATAAGGCCCAGCAGCATGACCAGCTTGAAGAAGGTGCTCTCGCTCCTTTTCAGGCCCGGCTTTGCAAATGCATAGATGTGGTAGAACGCCACCGGCACAGTGACCACCACGCCTGCCAGAATGGAGACGCGGAAATACTGCATCAGCTTTTCCTGCGGGGCAATGGAAACAAACTCGTAATAGTCGCGGCCCATGGCAGTGAGCAGATCGATCAGACGGTCGGCGTATGCCAGCGAGACCACAACACCCACCACGAACACCACCGCGCAGATGATCAGCCTGTTCCGCAGTTCTTTCAGATGGCCGGTCAGCGTCATGCTGCCGTCCTCTGCCATGACTTCGGCTTTTTTCTTTTTGCGCTTAACGTTCGTAGCCACAATTACTCCTCGTCTTCGTCCTTCTTGGAAACCTTCTTCTCGGTCTTCTCCTCGGAATCATCGGAGCCTTCCTCGTCCTCCATGCCCTTCTTGAAGCCGTTGATGGTCTTGCCGAACATCTTGCCCAGCTTCGGCAGGTTCTTGGGTCCAAAGATCAGCAGAGCGACGACCAGGATGATCAGCAGTTCGTTAGTACCAATACGCATAATAAAAATCTCCTTTTTACTTTGCCGCGCCGCGTGGCGGGCTTATTGCATGTATCAGGCAACCGCGGGCGCGGGTGCATCCAGTAAGTAATCAGTCCTTCGGCAGAACATCATTCTGACGAGGGTCTTCCTCCACCGGCTCGGCCGCAGGAGCAGCCTCGGCAGCTTCCTGTGCGGGAGCCGCTTCTGCAGCAGGCTCGGCCTTTTCCTCTGCGGGTGCAGCGGCAGGCTCAGCCTTTTCAACCGGGGCGGCGGGTTCTTCGGCCTTCTCGGCAGGTGCAGCGGTCTCCTCAGCGGGAGCGCTCTCCTCTGCCTTGGCGGCAGATGCAGCGTCCTCTTCCAGCTCTTCCACCGGCTCCTCGGTCAGCTCGGTCACTTCCTCGGCGGCTTCTGCTTGGCAGCTTCCTCCTTGCTGGTCTTGCCGATACCGGTAAAGCTCTTGGTCACATCCTTGACGCTGTTGTCGATATCCTTCTTGATATCGGTCAGCGGGGCAACGGCTTCCTTCAGGGGAGCCTGGATCTCATTCAGCGGCTCCACAACGTTCTTCTGGATCTCCTCAGAAGCAGCGCCGGTGTACTTTTTCAGTTCACGCAGCATCTTGCCGATCTTCTTTGCGTAGACGGGCAGCTGATCCGGGCCGATGAACACGAACGCCACGATCACGATGACGACAAGTTCCCAAAAACCAATTTTCATACTAACTCGTTTCCTTTCCTGTGCGGCGGGACGTTTTCCGGGGCCGACGCACCCGCTCTGCAGTGCGTGCCGCGAACCGTTCTTTGCCCTGTTCTTCGTCCGCTTCCGTGGGAGTTCGGCGCTCTTTACGCCTGTGTTGCCCTACTTATACCGAAAAGTGGTGAACTCATTCTGAACAATATATGAACTTTTCATGAACGAGTGCATATTCAGGGTATTTTTGTAAACAAATAATATTTTACGCTTGCTTTATTACGTTTTGGATAGGATACAACAGTGTCGACTTTTCAAAACGGCCTGTTCTCACAGTTCAAAAGTCATGCCAGCGCTTTGCGCAATACGTCCGGGCTGACAGAGCACATAAGATTGTAGGCATTCAGCACATCCGTGATAGCCTGACGGTCTTCATTTGTTATTGTATAATCATACGACTTCATAACGCGCCCATAATTCACATTGCTAAATCTGACGATTGCTTCTTTTGCGTTCAGTATATTCATAAACATGTTGTAGTCATTATCCGTTGCAATACGTGTTCCTGTTTCTACTGCCACAGTCTTATTTTTAATTTTTCCTCACCGGCATCTGTTATAGGAAAGTCCCCATAGTAATATTCATATTTGTTTTCCCCCGCTCTTACTTTTACAACATTCATCCACAAATGTTCTTCGCCTATATATTCAACTGCCATTGCTAATAACGGTCGATCATATTGTTCAACAAAAATAATTGCCGGTGCCATTACAGATTGTCCTACTGATTCATTGTTTACTGTATATGGACTCACCATCACTATACTGTTTTCCACCTTATCATGGTCAATGTTCAGCTTTGCCAGCGCATCCTTGATGCCAAGAATCTGCTGTGCTTCGGCCAGCACATCAAAATTTGACACGCCCGCTTTAGAAGCATCGTCTAACTGGTTATAAGCATTGACAGCCTTTTCGACTGCACTGCGGTTCTCGCGCGTGACTGTCCCGATCTGTGCAATCAGCGTTTCCACTTCCTGCACCGAAGGCACTGCCGCAAAAGCCCCCATTGGCATTACCATCAGCATTATCAGCACTGTTACAAGGATCGCTGAAATTTTTCTCCGCATTCTTATCTCCTCCTATTCACGATTCAACTTCTGTATACGAAATATCTGCAAGTGCTTTTGCACGCACCTTCTCACTGGCATTCAGATACAGGTAATACGCATTCAACACATCTGTGATAGCCTGTCTATCTTCTTCCGGCATTTCGCATTCTACGAAAACCGGCTTTGCGGTGTTGTATTTTGCGAATGTCAGACCAACTTCATCCGATTCCACAATATCCACTAATGCATCCAAGTCATCTTCTGTCGCAAGGCGAAATGCAGCCTCTTCTGTTTTTTCATCGCCATTCGGAGATATTGTCAGCTTGTCCTTCTGAACATCAGTTATAAACGTTGTGTTTCCATAGGTATATCTATAGTTATCCGTATCAATTTCAACCGTATCCATATCCAGATACGTATCACCTATGTAATCAAACCCTATACATGCTATTGGGTCCACCGACGGACCAAAAACATAAACAACTGGGACAATGCAGCTTTTTCCCTGTTTTTCGTTATTTTCGCAATTGGGGCTTACCCCCATCAGAGCATCACCGCCGTCAAATTCTTCATAATAGAAATTAACTGCATTCAGCGCATCTTGAAGTTCTTTTACCTGCTGTTCTTCGTCTGCCGCAATCTGTTTTGTTTCATCTTCTTTCTCACGAAGTATCTCATAGGGCTGTTTTTCTTCCGCTGTGCTTTCGCTTACAGCCGTACTTTTTACCTCGCTAGTGGAACCAGCAGACACCCCCGCAGAATTGCCACAGGAAGTAAACAGAACAATACATACACTTAACCATGCCATCGCCGCAAGTTTGCATTTTTTCATATTTCCTCCTTTTTTTGAAAAGGCAACAATCTTTTCTCTATTATATCATTTTTCAATATGCTGTAAAGGATTCCCATTTCCACAAAAAGAAGCCTGCCATCGGGCACATTGTCCAATAGCAGGCTTCCATAATGCGGGGATCAGTGGCCGCAGCTCTCGCAGTGGTCGCAGTCCTCTTCGAGCTTACCCACGATGGTTCCGGATCGATGCCCTGACGGCGGTAGTAGTCGGACAGAGCAGCCTTGACGGCCTGCTCGGCCAGAACAGAGCAGTGCACCTTGATGGGAGGCAGACCTTCCAGAGCTTCCACAACGGCCTTGTTGGTCAACTTGAGAGCCTCGTCGATGGTCTTGCCCTTGATGAGGTCGGTGGCCATGCTGCTGGTGGCGATGGCGGCACCGCAGCCGAAGGTGAGGAACTTGACATCCACGATCACGTTGTTCTCGATCTTCAGGTACATGCGCATGATATCGCCGCACTTGGGGTTGCCCACTTCGCCCACGCCGTTTGCATCGGGGATCTCACCCACATTGTGCGGATTTGCAAAATGCTCCATGACCTTTGCGCTATACATGCTTGCCATAATTACTGCTCTCCCTTCAGGCTGAACTGGCGGGCCGTGTTCTGGCCCTGCAGCCACATACAACTCATAGCACGGCGGCGGGGGATCACTTCCTCCAGCACGTCGCACAGATATTTTGCTTCTTCCATGGTGTTCTGCGGGCCAAAGGTGAACCGCATGGAGCCGTGGCCGATCTCCTCAGGCACGCCGATGCTCAGCAGGACGTGGCTGGGGTCCAGACTGTCGGAGTTGCAGGCAGAGCCGGTGGAGGCGCAGATGCCGTGCATATCCAGATCCAGCAGGATGGTCTCGCCTTCCAGACCCGGGAAGCTGATGTTCACATTGTTGGGCAGGCGGGGGCTGCGGCCGCCGTTCAGGCGGGCTTCCGGGATGTTCTTGAGGACGCGGTCGATGACATAATCGCGCAGCTCGCTCTCGTGGGCCATGCGCTCATCCAGATGTGCCGTGGCGATCTCCAGTGCCTTGCCCATGGCAGCAATGCCGGCCACGTTCTCGGTGCCTGCACGGTGGCGGGCCTCCTGACTGCCGCCATCGATCAGGTTCTGGGGCCATACGCCCTTGCGGCAGTACAGGGCACCCATGCCCTTGGGGCCGTTGAACTTGTGGGCGCTCATGGACAGCATATCCACGCCCAGCTCCTTCACATCCACGGGGATGGCACCCACAGCCTGCACCGCGTCGGTGTGCATCCAGACACCGTGCTTGTGAGCGACCTCGGCGATCTCCTTGATGGGCTGGATGGTGCCGATCTCGTTGTTGGCCATCATGATGCTGACCAGCGCGGTATCGGGACGGATGGCAGCTTCCACGTCCTCGGGACGGATGTAGCCCTCGGCGGTGGGCTTGATATAGGTCACTTCAAAGCCCATGCGCTCCAGTGCAGCCATGCTGTGCATGATGGCATGATGCTCAAAAGCGCTGGTGATGAGGTGCTTTTTGTTCTGGCGTGCCTTGGTGAAGGCGGTGCCTTTACGGCCCAGTTGTCGGCCTCGGAGCCGCAGCTGGTAAAGAAGAGCTCAGCCGGACTTGCATTGATGGCCTTTGCCACCTGCGCACGACCGGTGTCCACGAATTCCTTAGCCTCATAGCCCACACTGTAATGGCTGCTGGGGTTGCCGCAGGCACCGCTCAGGGCTTTGACCATCATTTCCAGTGCCTCGGGAGCACAGGGAGTGGTGGCAGCATTATCCAGATAAACCACTTTTTCCATGTTTTCCATAGGATGATCCTTTCTTATTGAACGCGTCTGCGGGAGCCTTGAATGCCCTGTGCAGATGCGGAATCCTTTCAACGGATAAGTTATACCATATCATTCCCTAGTATGTCAATATGAATACTGGATTTTCGTGATTCAGTCACCTTTTTTGCCCTTTCCGGTCAGTTTTCCCAGTACCACCTTCCACTTGGGGTAGCCCCAGCGCTTATCCTCGGCAAAATCGTCCGCCAGCTTCCACGGAAAATTGCTGCCGTCGAAGTACAGGCTGCCCTGTTCGTCCACGCGGTCCAGCTTTTTGGGCAGATACGCCTCGTCGTAGTAGCTCTTGCGGCGGTCGGGCAGCACCCAGTGCAGGGTGCCGTCCTCGTCCATGCCGGATGCCCATACGCCGAACACGAAGGTTGCGGCTTCGCCGTAGCAGTGCTGCTCAAAGCGGATGGCACCATCGTAATAGAACTTGATGACCTCCAGCGTGCCGGATTCCTTTTTGCCGTCGCGGCCCAAGGTGGGGCGGTAGTCCTGCTGGTAGCGGCAGCCGCAGTGACTGCCGGCAAAATCTTTTGCGTGGAACGACATGGAGTTATCCTTCTTTCTTTTTAAAAATGCCCTTCAAAGTCGCCCTCGATCTCATAGGGCCAGCTCAGGATGCCGCCCAGATCGTACAGGCGGGTGTAGCCAAGTTTCCAGCTTGCGCACGGCATCGGCACTGCGGCGGCCGGTGCGGCAGTAGACCAGCCATACAGCGTTCTTATCCGGCAGCACCTCAGCCGCACGGCTCAGCACCTGACCCAGCGGCAGCAGCTTTGCGCCGGGGATGTGGCCCACGGCAAACTCGTCCGGCTCCCGGACATCTACAGCAGCCGCCTCGTGTGCATCCAGCAGACGGATGGCATCGGCAGCCGTGATCTTCTCACTCATACTCTCACTCCTTATAATATCCTCTTATCCATCCTATGATAACAGACCTTTTTTGTTTGCACAAGAGGATACCTTTGCAAAATCCGAGCAACGTGCTATACTATAGGAAGCAATAAGGAGAGGATCGCCATGAAATTTTCGACCAAAAGCCGTTATGCCCTGCGCCTGATGGCCGAGCTGGCACGTTATGCGCCGGGCACCACCGTGAGCCTGAAGGAGATCAGTGAGCGGCAGAACCTGAGCCTGAAATATTTGGAGCAGATCGTGACCCCGCTGGCCCGTGTGGGCCTTGTAAAAAGCGAGCGCGGCAGTCAGGGCGGCTACCGCCTGACCAAAGCCCCTGCCGACTATACCGCCGGCGAGATCCTGCGCGCCATTGAGGGCAGCGTGGCACCCATTCCCTGCCTTGGCAGCGAGACCAACGAGTGCCCCATGTGGGAGCAGTGCTTCACCCTGCCCTTCTGGACCGGCCTTGATGAGGTGATCAACCAGTATATCGACAGCGTAACGCTGGAACAGCTTTCCAGCCAGCTGCCTGCATCCGATAAAAAAGAAGGCTGTTGCAGCTGCGGCACGAAAAATGCCTGAATCTTGAAAGAAATGCTTGACATTCGCCTTTGCATCGGCTATAATAACAAAGCATTCAGCGAATGCCTATAGGGGTATAGCTCAGCTGGTAGAGCAGCGGTCTCCAAAACCGCGTGCCGTGAGTTCGAAACTTACTACCCCTGCCATAAACGCACAGGTTCTTCGGAACCTGTGCGTTTTGTTTTTGTACTCAAAGCAATCCGCACTCCGTCAGCCTGCTTTTGCAGTCATACAATAAAAAAACACCCCGAAGTCCTAAGGCTTCGAGGTGTTTGCTGTGGAGCTGCTATCCAGATTCGAACTGGAGACCTCATCCTTACCAAGGATGCGCTCTACCAACTGAGCTATAGCAGCAAATGGCGACCCGGATCGGGCTCGAACCGACGACCCCCAGCGTGACAGGCTGGTGCTCTAACCAACTGAGCTACCGGGCCATGATCGCTCAAGTTTCGCGCGGCGCTTACCGCCGGAACGTGCTTTATTATATCGAAAAAGCGTCCGCTTGTCAAGCATGAATTTACGAAAAACGCAAAAAAGCCTGAAAGAGCCGTTCAAAGCCCGCTCTGCCCTGTTCCGGACCCGCACAGCAGAAACGATCTACACAAAGAAAAACGCCCCGAAATCTTTCGACTTCAGGGCATCTGAGCTGGAGCTGCTATCCAGATTCGAACTGGAGACCTCATCCTTACCAAGGATGCGCTCTACCAATGAGCTATAGCAGCGCAATCACAGCTCAGTTATAATACCACAGTTTCCACCGTTTGGCAAGAGGTTTTTGCAAAAAAATCTGGATTTTGCAAAAAAGTCGGTTTTTACGAAAGAACTCCCCCAGTCTGCTTACGCAGACAGCCCCCTCGGAGATGGGGCCTTTGGCAGTACGGACAACTTTCCGGTTTTGCCAAGGGCTCCCTCTCTGAGGGAGCTGGCATCGCGCAGCGATGACTGAAGGAGTCTTACTTTATCACTCGATCAGCCGTTCAGCAGGGACAGGCACTTGCGGCTGTGCAGCTTGCGGATCGCCTTTGCCTCGATCTGGCGCACACGCTCACGGGTAACGCCAAAGTCACGGCCAACCTCTTCCAGCGTACGGGGACGGCCATCGTCCAGACCAAAGCGCAGGCGGATGACCTTCTCTTCACGAGGGGTCAGGCTCTTGAGAGCCAGATTGATCTGCTGTGCCACCATGGCGCGGTCTGCGGCCTTGCCAGGGGCTTCGGCGTTTTCGTCTGCGACGAAATCGCCCAGAGAGGAATCCTCTTCCTCACCCACGGGGCTTTCCAGACTTGCCGGCTCCTGTGCCATGCGCTGGATCTCGCGCACACGCTCCACGCTCATATCCATGGCCTTTGCCAGCTCTTCCGGGGTCGGCTCGTGGCCGTTCTGGTACACCAGCTGGTTGGTGGCCTGACGCATCCGGTTGATGGTCTCCACCATGTGCACCGGAATGCGGATGGTACGGGCCTGATCCGCAATGGCACGGGTGATGGCCTGACGGATCCACCAGGTTGCATAGGTAGAGAAGCGGAAGCCGCGGTCACAGTCGAACTTCTCGGCAGCCTTGATCAGGCCGATGTTGCCTCCTGGATCAGATCCAGGAATGCCAGATTGTGGCCCACATGCTTTTTGGCAATGGACACCACCAGACGCAGGTTCGCTTCGCTCAGGCTGCGGCGGGCATTCAGGCCATCGCGGCGGGTCTTGAGCAGCTCAGCGCGCTTTTCGTCGCTCAGGGGGCCGTTTTCCACAGCCTCCATAGCTTCCTCTTCGGCAGCCTTTTCCTCGGCATCCTCGCTGGGCTTCTCGTTTCCCTCCTCGTCCAGATCTTCGGTATAGCTGCGGCTGTTCTCATCCTCTTCAAACGAGAAACGGGCGCTGTTCTTTTTGATGTACTCCGGCCCGCCGTACTTCTGGCGGTCGGCCTGCAGGATGTGCGCCGCCTCGGCACCGGCATGGATGCGGCGGCTCAGCTCCACCTCCTGCTCCGCGCTCAGCAGCGGGATCTGGCCGATCTGCTTGAGGTAGTTCTTAACGGGGTCGTCCAGCAGTTCGTCCATGGCAGCCTTCAGGTCTGCAGGGTTCTCCTCGCTCTGCTCTTCCTCGTCCTCGCTGATGCCATATCATCGTTGTTGTTCTCGGCATTCTCGACCTCGGCCATGATGCTGTCCACATCCAGCGTAGGCTCTGCATCCTCTTCCAGAACCTTGATGCCGCGTTCTTCCAGAAGGGTGTAGAGCGTTTCCTCATCCATTCTGCACTGTGCAGCCAGCGCCTTGGCCTCCTTGGCCGAAATGGTGCCTTCGCCTTTCGTCAACAGTTCCTTTAAAGTCATGCCCATTTTGCTCTCTCCTTCTTGCTCCGGGGATGCTCCCGCCGGGGGAAATCCTGTAATAAAGTGTTCCTGCGCATCAGATCACAAGTCCTCCGTTCACGCCGAACACCTGACCGGTGATGTAGCCCGCACCCTCGCCGGCAAGGAACACCAGCAGCTGCGCCACTTCGTCTGCGCTGCCAAGACGGCCCACAGGGGTCTCTTCGGCCAGCGCTTCCTTATCCTCGGCGGTGAATGCTGCCATCATATCGGTATCAATGACCCCGGGCGCAACACAGTTCACTGTGATGCCGCTTGGGCCTTCTTCTTTGGCCAAGCCTTGGTCAGGCCGATCAGGCCTGCCTTTGCTGCAGAGTAATGCACCTCGCAGCTGCCGCCGGTCTGGCCCCACATGCTGCTCACGGTCAGGATGCGGCCGGCCTTGCGGCGGATCATACCCGGCAGCGCCAGCTGACACAGGTGGAACGCACCGGTCAGGTTCACGTCCAGCATATGCTGCCACTCTTCCGGGGTGATGTCGGTGAACAGCTTCTGCTGGGCGATGCCCGCATTGCTCACCAGCACATCCACACGGCCCAGTGCCTGTTCTGCGGTGCGGAACGCAAGCTCGCAGCTGGCGCGGGACGCCACATCGCACTGCACGGCGGTGATGCCGGGCAGCTGTTTTTCCAGCTCTGCAGCGGCTTTGGCATTGCTGTGGTACAGCACCGCCACGCGGTAGCCCGCCGCATAGACGCCCGAGCCGCAGCGGCACCAATGCCGCGGTCGCCGCCGGAGATCAGCACACAGCGGCCATTGGCTGCTGCCTGCACGGTAGGTGCCGGTGTTTTCTCCGGCTCTTCCTGCACAGGCTCCGGCATTTCCGGCTGCGGCGCAGGTTGGGGCTTTTCCAGCACCATCACCCGGGTGGGTTCGTCCACCACGGGTGCTGCCGCCTTTGGCTTTGGCGGTACGGGCGGCTCCTGTGCAGCCTGTTCCGGCTGCGGCTCCTCACCCGACAGATTGAACGTCAGTTCAAATTCATCTTCGTACAAGAGTATAGTCCTCCTGTCGTGATCTCTGCACTGCAAAGGTATGCCGTGCAGGAGATGTCTGTGCGGCCCATCGCCGTCCGTTCAGCGTCCATTTCTTATCCGGTCAAAGTCCGGTGCTCGGCGCGGCAGACAGCTGCATAAGATGGGTTTCGACAAAACACCATTGAATAATATAGCACAATTTGCCGAAAAAAGAAAGTGGAAGCCGCCTACTTTTTACGCAGCTTCCACTTTTTTACGGTTTCTTCATATTCCATGCCGGTCATACAGGCGGTTTCCGCTTCGGCCGGGCCGCAAGCCGTGCCCGCAGATCCTTGAAAAACGCCTGCAGCAGCTCCTGTGCTTCCTCTGCGCGCAGCCCCTGCTCCACCACCGGGTGGTGGTTGAAGGGCATTGCAAACAGGTCGGTCACACTGCCGCAGCAGCCCGCCTTGGTGTCTGCCGCGCCGTATACCACCCGCCGGATGCGGCTGTTGATGATGGCCCCGGCGCACATGGGGCACGGCTCCAGCGTGACGAACAGCTCGCACTCCCACAGCCGCCAGCCGCCCAGCTTTTTGCAGGCGGCATCAATGGCCAGCAGCTCTGCATGATGCAGGGCGTTTTTTTCGGTCTCGCGGGTGTTGTGGCGGCAGCTACCACCTCGCCGTTGCGGGCCACCACGGCCCCTACCGGCACCTCGCCCAGTGCAGCCGCCTTGCGGGCTTCTTCCAGCGCAAGGCCCATCAGTTCAGAATCGGTCATAGGTACCCCTTTATCCTGCTGCAAAAACCAGCAGATTATTCAATGTATGCAAAAGCATCCCCCGGCCATACCCCTGCCGGTGCGTTCACGAAGTCGCCCAGCACAAGGCCGCAGCCAAGCGCCCACGCCATGCCCGCCGGGGTGCCGTGCTGCACCGCAAACAGTACCGCCTGCAGCGCCGCGGCCTGCCATCTGCCAAGGGCTGCGCCAGCTGCTGGATGGCCCCGCGGAACACCAGTTCCTCCACGACAGGTGCAGCGATGCAGTGGTGCACAAAACTCAGCGCCCGCACATCCCACGCCGGGGCAGGCAGAAATGCCAGCACTTTTCCTGCCAGCAGGTAGGCCAGTGCGCAGCCGAACGCAGCCAGCAGCGCCCTTGTTTTTGCCTTTTGCTCCATGGCCTGCCCTCCCTGCCGTGCGGTTCTCAGCGCCTATCTTATCATAAGCGGCGGCTTTTACGCAAGTATTTTGCGCTGGGACGAAGCAATTTTCGCTCAGGTAATTGACTTTTCCCTGTGGATTCTGGTATAATGTTTCCCGACGTTTTATTGCAAAGCGTCGGGAAACATAACTTGAATTTGTTTTTACCGGAAATCCGGAGGTATTTTATGATCCGTATTCTCACCGATTCTGCGTCCGACATCCTGCCCGCCGAAGCCGAGCAGCTGGGCGTGACCGTGATCCCTCTGAACGTGACGCTGGAGGATGGCAGCATCCTGCGGGATGGCATCGACATGACCCCCACCGAGTACTATGCCCATCTGGCCAGCTGCCGCAAGCTGCCCACCACCAGCCAGCCCAGCCCGGAGCTGTTCGAGAAGTTCTATCTGGAAGCCGCTGCCGCCGGGGACGAAGTGCTGGGCATCTTCCTGTCCCACGAGCTGTCCGGCACATGGCAGTGCGCAAAGCTGGCCGCAGACCTCGCCAATGTAGACAACGTGCTGTTTGTGGACAGTGCCACCGTGTGTCTGGGCGAATCGCTGCTGGTGCGTCTGGCCGTGCAGCTGCGTGACGCAGGCAAGACGCTGGTGCAGATTGCCACCGATCTGGAGCACGCCAAGGAGCACCTGCATCTGGTTGCCGCAATCGACGATCTGAAGTATCTGCGCAAAGGCGGCCGTCTGCCTGCCGCTGTGGCCGTCGCGGGCGGGATGCTGGGCATCAAGCCCCTCATCACCATCAAGGACGGTAAGGTAGCCATGGCCGGTAAGGCCCGCGGCCTGCCCGGTGCCTATGTGGCCCTGTTCAAGAAGATCGAAGAGCTGGGCGGCATCAGCCCGGACTTTGCCGCTGTTGCCGGTTATTCTTCCAGCCTGCGGGAAGTGCAGCCCATCGAGAACTACTTCCGTGAAAATCTGCACATGGGCGAACCGCTGGTGCGCCAGATCGGCTGCGTCATCGGCACCCACGCAGGCCCCGGTGCATTTGGTCTGGCATTCTTTGACAAAGGGCTGGTGCTGGAATAAGCGACCACCGAAAAAGATCATCCGAGCAAAGTCGGCAGCCTGCGGGCTGCCCGACTTGTTTTTGCAGCGGGAAACGGGCGCAAACTCCCTCAGTCAAAACCTGACGGTTTTGCCAGCTCCCTCGGAGAGGGAGCCTCTGGCGCGCCCGGCGCTCACAGCACTGCGTCCGAGATGAGCTTGCCCAGCAGCAGCACCAACACCACCAGCATCATGGGACGGATGAAGCGCGCACCCTTTTTCAGGGCGAAATGGGACCCCAGCAGGTTGCCCAGAATGTTGCTGACGGCGCAGGGGATGCCGATGTGGAACACCACCAGACCGTTCATCAGATAGGTGAACAGGCTGGCGTAGTTGCTGGCAAGATTCAGCACCTTGCCGTTGCCGTTGGCAGTGCGCAGGTCAAAGCCCATCAGGGTGGTAAAGGCAATGATGGCAAAGGTGCCGGTGCCCGGGCCCACGATGCGTCGTACAGGCCGATGCCCAAGCCGATGCCCAGCGCCAGCAGGATCTTTTTCAGGTTCAGGGTGCCGTCGTCCCGGTTCTGGTCCGGCAGGTCGCGCTGCCACAAAATGACCACCGCCGCCACTGGCAGGATGAGGAACATCATGGTGCGCAGCAGCTCATCGCTGAGCAGCAGCACGATATGCGCCCCCAGTGCACTGCCCGCAAAGCTGCCAATGGCTGCAAGGATGCCCACCTTCAGGTTCATTGCACCGTTTTTGAAAAAATTGGCGGTGGCAAAAGTTGGTGCCGCAGGCGGCGCCGAATTTGTTGGTAGCATAGGTGTAGTGGGGCGGCAGCCCGGCAAACAGATAGGCCGGCAGGCTGATAAGACCGCCGCCTCCGGCTGCCGAATCCACAAAGCCTGCAAAGCCCGTCATCAGAACAAGAAACGCCATCATCCATGGCGAGAGCGTGATCCCCATTGTTATAATTCCTTTTATTTTTCCAGTTTTTTGCACGTGCATTTCAGGATAGGAACAGCCGTCCCTCACAGGCCAGCACCTGATCCAGGATCATCCGCGAGACGCGGGCACCGTACACCATGGCGGGGTGTTCATTGTACTCGATGATATCGTGAAAGTCCTTGTTCATCAGCACGATGACATACTCGCCGTAGGGGGTGTGGACGATGCCGCCGTCGTTGCGGCAGGCGTTCATGCTGCCGCTCTTGCTGGCCACCCAGATCAGCTCCGGCGCTCCGGTCTCCTCGCAGTCGAGGTAGTACTGGGGAAAATCGTGGGTCAGCATGGTGTTGTAGTGCTGCTGGCGCAGGATGGAAAGCATCTCCGCGCTGGCTTCCCGGCTGACAAGCTCCCCTTTTGCAATGCGGGCGAACAGCGCCGCGTAGTCGCGCGGCGTGGTGGTGCCAAGCCGGCGGTAGCGGTCAAAGTGCAGCGGATTGTGCAGCACAGTATGCGCAAAGCCCAGCTCCCGGATGCAGGCGTTGATGGTATCCAGTCCCAGATAGTCGATGAGCATATTGGTGGCGATGTTGTCCGAGCAAATGATCATCATGGTGGCGGTGTCCTTCACCTTGAGCTTTGCGCCCACGCCCAGCGCGCGCAGCATACCGCTGCCGTCCACGAACTGGCTCTGCTCATAGGTGATCTCTTCGGCAAGGTCTGCTTTGCCGCGCTGCGCCTGCAAATACAATGCAGCGAGAATGAACGCCTTGATGGTGGATGCCGTCTCAAATTCTTCGTCCGCGCCCACCTCCACGGTATGGCCCTGCAGGTCGTCCACGAACACGCTCATTTTGCCTGATAGCAGTACAGCTCCGCAGCAATGCGCTTTTCCAGCGTCATGTTTTTATCCATATCGGCATATTCTCCGTTGTTATTACAGGTTTTCCTCAAAAAAGCGCATGGCATTGCGGTAGTAGATACCTTCCACCTCGTCCTCGGTAAAGCCCTCTTTGCGCAGGGCATCCGCCAGCAGCGGCAGGAAGGCAGCATTTTCCAGCTGGTGGGGACCATCGATACCATCAAAATCGCTGCCAAGGGCAATCATCTGTGCACCGCCTACCTGCTTATAGTGGGCCGCATGCTTTGCGATCAGCTCCACCGTGCTGCGGCAGTTTTCCGGGTGGGTGGGGTCGGTGTCCAGAAAGGGCGCATAGTAGTTCAGGCCCGCAATGCCGCCGCGCTCCGAAAGGGCGCGGATCATCTCATCGGTCAGGTTGCGGGTGTGGGGTGCCAGTGCGCGGCAGTTGGAGTGGCTGGCCGCAAAAGGCCGGGTGCCGTGCTCCACGATATCCCAGAAGCCCTTGTCCGAAAGGTGGCTCACATCCACGATCATGTGCATCCGTTCCATCTCGGCCAGAATTCAAAGCCCTTCCCGGTCAGACCCTTTTCGGTCTGGGGCACCAGCACGCCGCCGGGGTTCCGCTGCGGGCTTGCCAGCTCGTTTTCGTGGTTCCATGTCAGGGTCATCATGCGCACGCCCAGCTCATACATCCGGCGTAGCACCCCCGCGCTGCCCTTGCAGCAGGCGCCTTCCTCGATGGTGAGCATCCCGCTGATCTTTCCCGCCGCAGCATTCCGGCGGATGTCCGCCGCCGTGTACACCGGAGCAATTTTTTCCGGGTATGCCGCCATGATACGCTTGAACTGGTCGATCTCTTCCAGCGCTGTCACCAGCGGGTCCGCTCCGGGTGTCTTATCACCCAGATTGACGAATGCTGCAAAGCACTGCAGCAGATAGTCGCCTTTCTGTAATTTTTCAAGGTCGATATGCAGATCGTTCTGCGCGAAGCTCTTGGGCCGGCCGCATGTTCGGCTTTGCGCAGCTCGCTGAGGGTATCGCAGTGCAGATCCCAGACTTTCATGATGTTTTCTCCTCTTTATTCCTCTTGCAACAGCTGCAGCAATTCCTCTGGTTTCATGGACAGGATCGCTCCGTCTGCCGAGCCGGTGACCGTCTCGGCAAGGTCCTGCTTTGCCTGCTGCAGCTCCACGATCTTTTCTTCAATGGTGTCCTGCGCAATGAGCTTGTACACCTGCACCGGATTGCGCTGGCCGATGCGGTAGGCGCGGTCGGTGGCCTGATTCTGCGCAGCCACATTCCACCACGGGTCGTAGTGGATGACGATATCTGCCGCCGTCAGGTTCAGGCCGGTGCCGCCCGCCCGCAGCGAGATGAGGAACACGTCCGCTTCGCCGTTGTTGAACCGGCGCACAAGCTCTGCACGCACCGGCTTTGGGGTGGAGCCTGCAGGGTAAAGTGGCTCACGCCCGCTTCGTCCAGCCGTTTTGCCAGCAGTTCCAGCATGGAGGTGAACTGGCTGAACAGCAGGATGCGGTGTCCGCCCTCCACAGCAGCCGTCACCAGCTCCATGCAGCTTCCAGCTTGGCACTGCCGCCGTCCCAGTTGTCTGCCACAAGGCGCGGGTCGCAGCAGATCTCCCGCAGGCGCATGAGCACTGCGAACACCGCCATTTTATCCTCCGGCTTTGCAGCGCGCAGCTTTTCCCGCGCGTCCACCACAGCGGCAAGGTAGAGCTTGCGTTGCTGCTCGTCCAGCTCGATACGGTGGAGATTCTCGGTCTTGGGGGGCAGCTCTTTGAGCACCTCGGACTTCATGCGCCGCAGGATGAACGGCCCGGTGAGCTGGTTCAAACGGCGCAGTGCGTCTTTGTCGTCCTCCTGCACGATAGGCTTTTCAAACCGGGCGCAGAAGGTCTTGTAGGGCGGCAGATACCCCGGCATCAGGAAGGAGAAGATGCTCCACAATTCGCCCAAGCGGTTCTCCACCGGGGTGCCGGTAAGGGCAAACCGCACTTTGCTGTTCACCCCGCACACCGCCTTGTACTTTTGGGTCGTGTGGTTCTTGATGGCCTGCGCTTCGTCCAGAATGCAGGCGTAGAATTGCTGCCCGCTGTAAAGCTCCTCGTCCCGGCGCATCAGGTCATAGCTGGTCACCACAAGGTCGGCTTCCGCCACTGCTTTGCCAGCTCTGCCCGGTGAGCAGCGTCGCCGTCCACAGCCACGCAGGAAAGCTGCGGCGTGAACTTCTGGCATTCCTCCTGCCAGTTGAGCACCAGCGATGCCGGGCAGACGATGAGGCTGGGCAGGCGCTGGCCGCTTTCCTTCATGGCCAGCAGGTAACTGAGCACCTGCACGGTCTTGCCAAGGCCCATATCGTCGGCCAGAATGCCGCCCATGCCGTAGCCGTCCAGCGTGCGCAGCCAGCGGTAGCCATCCCGCTGGTACTTGCGCAGCACATTGTGCAGGCTTTCCGGCGGAGTATACTCGCTGTCCTTCACGGCGTGAAAGCTGCGGCTGATGCGGCGGAACGCATCGTCGCGGTTGAAACGCAGGCCGTTCTGGCCCGAGAGCGCCAGTCGAGACTGGGTGCACGGTAGAGCGGCAGCTCGGCGTGGCCGCTCTTGAGCTTGGCCCCGGAAAGTTCCAGTGTATCGTTCAGTTCGTCCAGCCCTTCCAGACTGTCGTCCAGCCGCAGCAGACGGCCGTCCCGCAGGCGGTGGTAGCGCTTTTTCTGGTGCAGGGAGCGCAGCAGGTCTTTCAGTCTGCCACCGGGAACTCGCCGGTATCCACTTCCAGATCCAGCACACTGCCGTGCACCGAAACGCCCACCGTGATGCGAGGCGGCGCGGCCTGCAGGCTGCGGAAGGCATCCGTCAGGTATACTTCACCCTCGGCCAGCAGGGCCGGCACGCCCTCCTCCAACATGCGGTAGATCTCGTCCTCTCAGCGGTGCCGTACACTTCCTCTCTGCCGCCCACACCGGGCTGCAGATAAGAGGCCAGCAGCCGCTTTGCCCGGCTCTCGGCGCGCACATCCCGCAAAAGCCCTGCCGGAGACGGCACGAACGGCGTGACCTTATCCTCCCCGTACAAAAACTCCGCGTGTGCTTCGATGCGGAAGCTGTCCGGTGCGTCCAGATAGAACTGCACCACCGGTTCCAGCGGGATCTGGTTCAGCAGCAGACGTTCCGGGTCCACGATGTTCAGCTTGCTGCCCAGCTCCGGCAGCACATAGCTGCAAAAGGCCGTGGCATCTGCGCTGGTAAAGAACAGGCTTTTGCCGCCCAGCGCCTGCAATGCGGGCAGGATGCGGGTGCACCCGGGCCGCTGCAGCCGCCAGAGCGTATCCTCGCTGAACAGGTAATCATAGTCAAGGCCCTGCACAGCGGAAAGTGCGGGTTCGCCTTCCACCTGCACACCGCCGCGGCGGCGCTCCACGGTCATGGTAATGACGGGCAGACCTTCCCGCAGCTCGTACCCGCCCAAAAAACCGGTATGCTCGTACAGCTGCACAAGGTCATCAAAGATCTCGCCGGTCAGGATCATGCCTCCCGCCGGGCCTTGTTCGGCCCCGCCGTACACCCGCACGGCGGCTTTGTCCATGCTCTGCCTTGCGTTCACCTGACGGCGCAGCAGCTGCAAAAGCGCACGGGACTCTTCATCAAAGGCATCCCACCGGTGCACAAAAGCCAGTGCCTTGCCGTAGCTGACGCTTTTGCCCATCTCGACGGCTTCCATCAGGTTCGGGATGCTTTTTACCACATACTGCCGCCCGCCGTCCGAGATGCGCAGCCGCAGCCATGGCTGTGCGCCGGGCACGAGGGTCAGCTCCGGTTCCAGATGGGCAAAGCCGGTGCGCTGGGCGGTCTCGTCCACGCCAAGGTTTCAAGGGCTGCTTCCTTGTAGGTATCCAGCAGCCTGCGGGCCTCGTGATCCGACACCGGCGTTTCGCCGTGCCACTTTTTGCCAAACAGCATTTCCAGCCCGGAGGCATAGCTGTCCCGCCGGGCCGGTTCCGGGGCAAGGCCCGCCGCGCCGCGCACAACACCGGGAATAGCATCCGGCTTTGCCGCCGGTGCAGGGGCATTCTTTTCGGCATCGTCCAGCAGCAATGCGCCGATATGCTTGCAGTAGGTGCCCTCGCCGTTCTGGTTATACGGGCAGCTGCAGGACGCACTGACAAAGCTGCCGTTCTCCCGCAGCCATGCCTGCGTATAGTAATAGCTGCCGCCGCTGCCCTGTACCATGGCCGAAATATGCCGCACGCCGTCCTCGTTCACGGTGCAGGTGCTCTGCTGGATGCGCTTGCGGTATTTCTTAGCCCGCTCAAAAATGTTATCGCCCAAAAGCGTGCGGATCTCGTCTGCATCCATGGCTGTTTCCTCCCGGTTTGGCTGTAAAACCTTCTTATCTTATAAGAATACCGCACCCGCACCCCGGATGCAAGAGGGATCTGCCGCCCAATTTCCATACAAAAATCCCGCTCCTTTCAGGAACGGGATCATTTACGATCTTGGAATGCTGCGGGGATCACTTGACAGTCTTGCCAAGCTCAGCATCCGTCTCAATGGCGCGCTCACGGATCTTTTCCAGCGTCTGCTCACTGAGGATATGCTCTGCCTTGCAGGCATCTTCGGCGGCGGTCTTTTCGTCCACGCCCAGCTGCATAAAGAAGTGGGTCAGCAGACGGTGACGGCTATAGATGCGCTCCGCGATCTCGCGGCCCGGTGCCAGCAGGGTCAGGTTGCCCTCGCCGTCCACCGCGATATAGCCGTTCTCGCGCAGCTTCTTCATGGCAATGCTGACGCTGGCTTTGGTAAAGCCCAGCTCATTGACAACGTCAATGGAGCGCACTTTGCCCATACGCTGACTCAGCATCAGGATCGTTTCAAGATAATCTTCTGCGGATTGGTGGATCTGCATGGTATGTTTGCCTCCTGTCTGTGCCGGGATGCAAAGCACCACGGTTTCATATAGTACAAGATATCACACTTTTTGCCGATGTGCAAGCAATTCGCGGAAGTTTGTTAAAACAAACCAAATTTATCCTGCGCAAATCTGCTGTTTTGCCGGTTTTTAGTCGGCCGCGTTTTGTGCAAAGGCGATAAATTATTTTGCTTCCAGATATGCCGCCGGGCCGGACTGGTACAGGTCGCCGCCGTGGGCATCCAGGATCACCGTCAGCGGCATATCCTTCACAATCAGGCGGCGCACGGCTTCACAGCAAGGTCCGGCCATGCGATCACTTCCAGCGTCTGCACGCTTTTTGCCATCAGCGCACCGGCCCCGCCAAGCGCTGCCAGATACACAGCCCCGTTGCGCACCACAGCAGCCTTTACAGTATCGTCCCGCTTGCCCTTGCCGATCATGATCTTATTGCCAAGGTCCAGCAGGCGCGGGCTCATGGCATCCATGCGGCCACTGGTGGTGGGTCCCGCCGAGCCGATCACCTGGCCCGGGCGTCCGGCGTGGGGCCAACGTAGTAGATGGCGCTGCCGGTCAGATCAAAGGGCAGCGGTTCGCCTTTTTCCAGCGCTTCAATCATCCGCCTGTGGGCCTGATCGCGGGCAGTGTACACCACACCGGAAAGCAGCACGGTGTCGCCCGCCTTGAGCGGGGCAAGGTCCTCGGCCGTGCAGGGAGTCGTCAGTCTGTATTCCATCTTTGCCCCTCCTTACAGTTCCGCGCTTGCACGGCGGGTCACATGGCAGGAAATATTCACCGCCGCAGGCAGACCCGCCACATGGTAGGCATCTGCTCAATGGCAAGGCCCAGACAGGTGTCCTGCCGCCAAAGCCCTGCGGGCCGATGCCCAGCTCGTTGATGGCGGCAAGCAGCTCCTGCTCCAGCTGTGCGTAATAGGGGTCCGGGTTTGGCACATCCAGCGGACGCAGCAGGGCCTTCTTTGCCAGATACGCCACCTTGTCAAAGCTGCCGCCCACGCCGATGCCCAGCACGATGGGCGGGCAGGGGTTGGAGCCTGCCAGCTTCACCGTGTCCAGCACGAACTTTTTGAAGCCCTCCACGCCGTCGGCGGGCTTGAGCATTTTGATCTGGCTCATGTTCTCGCTGCCAAAGCCCTTGGTGCCACCGTGATGCGGCAGCCCTCGCCGTCCACCAGATGCACTGTGATGGCCGCCGGGGTGTTGTCGCCGGTGTTGCCCCGGCGCAGCGGGTCGGCTACGATGCTCTTGCGCAGGTAGCCGTCGGTGTAACCCCGGCGCACGCCCTCATGGATGGCAGCTTCAAAGCTGCCGTCAATGTGTACATCGGTGCCAAGCTCCACAAACACGCAGGCCATGCCGGTATCCTGACAGATGGGCAGGTTTTCTTCTTTTGCGGCGGAAAGGTTCGACCACAAAAGGTCGAGAGTGCTCTTCGCCAGCGGCCACGGCTCTTCCTGCCGGGCCTTGTCCAGCGCCGCCTGCACATCCTGCGGCAGGCGGGTGTTGGCTTCGATGCACAGCCGTGCAACGGTATCCGTGATCTCCTGTGCGGAAATGGTTCTCATAAAACGCTTCCTCCGCTTACAGACGGGCAACGCCGGTCTCGCGGGCAGCCTTTGCCACGGCATTTGCCACAGCTTCGGCCACGCGGGGGTCGACGCGCCGGGGATGATGTTCTCCTCACTGCGGTCGGCATCGGTGATGAGGTCGGCGATGGCGTAGGCGGCGGCCAGCTTCATCTCATTGTTGATGTCACGGGCGCGGACGCTCAGTGCGCCCTTGAACAGGCCGGGGAAGCACAGCACGTTGTTCACCTGATTGGGGAAGTCGCTGCGGCCGGTGGCCATCACCCGCACGCCGCCGGCTTGGCCTCGTCCGGCATGATCTCCGGGGTGGGGTTGGCCATGGCAAAGACGATGGCATCCTTGTTCATGGTCTTGCACAGCTCAGTGGTCAGGATGCCGGGCTTGGAAACGCCGATGAACACATCGGCACCTTCCAGTGCTTCCTTCAGGCCGCCCTTGACCTGACGGGGATTGGTCACCTCACCCAGCCAGTTCTTGTGGGCTTCGGCGCTGTTGCAGCCCTTGTACAGGGTGCCGAACTGGTCCACTGCAATGATGTCCTTTGCACCGGCGGTCATGAGCATCTTGATGATGGCAGTACCGGCAGCACCGGGGCCGTTCAGCACGATGTGCACATCTTCCATCTTCTTGCCCACCACACGCAGGGCGTTGATGAGGGCAGCAGTAACGACGATAGCAGTACCGTGCTGGTCATCGTGGAACACGGGGATGTCCAGCTCACGCTCCAGCGTTTCTTCGATCTCAAAGCACTCAGGCTCTTGATATCCTCCAGATTGATGCCGCCAAGGTGGGCGCAATGGCCTTGCAGGCAGCAATGACGCTGGCAGCGTCGTGGGCATCGATGCAGATGGGGAAGGCATCCACGCCGCCGAACTCCTTGAACAGCACCGCCTTGCCTCCATGACCGGCAGACCGGCTTCCGGGCCGATATCGCCCAAGCCCAGCACGGCGGTGCCGTTGGAAACGACAGCCACCATGTTGCCCTTGAAGGTGTACTTATACACGTCGTCGGGGTTTTCCTTGATCTTGCGGCAGGGTTCGGCCACACCGGGAGTGTAGGCGGTGGACAGGTCATCGCGGGTGGCGACCTCCACCTTGCTTACGATGCCCACCTTGCCTTGTGGGTCTCGTGCATTTCCAGAGCAGCTTTATTGTAATCCATTTGAATTTCCTCCAATATCTTACCGTCCTCGCCCTCTCCATTGCACAGCGATGACGGAAGGCGGAACTCCTCCAGTCTCGCATACGCTCGACAGCCCCTCAGGAGGGGCCTTATGTTCCCGGGAAGGCTCACTTATTTTTATTGTAACAGAACCGCCTGCCCATTTCCACCGGTTTTGGTCACTTTTGCGCCTGTAGACGGGCAAGTGATACAAACCCGCCGCAGGATTTGTGGAAATTTTGCAAAGAACTTTCCTTTTGCCGTCAGAACGTATATAATAAATGAGTATCTGTTCTGCCTGTACCGGTCTTTTGCTGTGCATCAGGCCGATTTTTATGGAGGTATTTCTTTTGAAAAACAACACCAAAAAACTCCTGTGCATCCTGCTGGCCATCGCCGCAGCGGTGTGCGTCATTTTTGCCTGTTTCATGCTGACAAAGCACAAGCAGACCGACAGCGCTTCTTCGGCTGCCGCATCCGTCTCGCAGTTTGGCTCTGTTGCCGACTTCGACTACGAGGCCTTTGATTACAGCGATGGTCTGGACGAAAACGGCTATTGGAGCGGCATCAAAGCGCTGGACTATGTGACCCTGCCGGAGGACTTCGGCTCCATCGCCCTGAAGGAGAACGACCTGACCCCCACCGAAGATGAACTGCAGCAGCAGGTGGACAACCTGCTGAACCAGTACACCTCTTCCCAGCCCGTTACCGGCCGTGCCGCCCAGAGCGGAGATGTTGCCAACATCGATTACACCGGCACCGTGGACGGCGTGGCCTTTACCGGCGGCACTGCCACCGGCTACGACCTGACCCTTGCAGCGGTTCCTTCATCGATGGCTTTGAGGATCAGATCATCGGGCACAATGTGGGCGATACCTTTGATGTGACCGTCACCTTCCCGGACGCTACGGCGATTCCACCGATGCCGAGGGCAACACGATCACCCTCAGCGGCAAGGAAGCCGTGTTCAGCGTGACCCTGAACTCCATTTCCGAAAGCGTGACCCCCGAGCTGACCGACGAGTGGGTGGACTCCAACTTTGGCACCAGCGATGATCTGCACACCGCCGACCAGTTGCGCAGCTACCTTAACGATGCGCTGTATGCCACCAACTATGAGAACGCCATCGTGGACTACCTGATGTCGAACTCCACCTTCAAGGAGCTGCCCAGCGAGATCACCAGCTATTACATCCGCATGTTCCTGAACTACTACAACCAGTACGCCACCGCCTACGGCATGGATCTGAATGCTTTTGCCCAGACGCAGGGCTACACCGATGCCGATGCCATGCTGGCCGCATCCGACGCTTACTTTGAGCATCTGGCAAAGCAGGACCTGATCCTTCAGGCCGTGGCCGAAACCAAGAGCCTTGCTCCCACGCAGGAAGAGCTGGACGACGCCAACAGCACCTATGCCGACACCTACGGTGAGAACCGTGCGCACCTGAACGCCCTGCAGTCCTGTGTGCTGGACTGGCTGGAAGAGAATTCCACCGTAGCGTAAAAACACAAGAACCATTTAGAATGCCTCGCTCGCGCTGGGCATATGCAGAGGATAATTTATCTTTAATTTGCAGCTCGAAAAGCCTGCGGGCTTTTCGGAGCTGCTTTCACAGGAAGGGCCGGAGCTTTCAGATGCTGTTTTTCTTTGCGGCCCTTCTGTGAAATGCAATACCGGACAGACCGCAGTCTGTCCGGTATTGCTCTAATAAAAATTAGTATTTCCGCTATTTATGCCCAGAGTGAAGCGGAGGGCATTTCAGATCGTTATGCTTTTTCTTTCTTCCCGCCGTTCAGCTTCCAGAGCAGCCATGCATAGAAGTAATTCATCAGCAGGATGGCGATGCACCACAGCACCGACGCTGCACGCTCTGGTCATACACCTTCATGAAGGGATATGGCCCATCTACCACGCGCTGGATGTTCAGCCACAAAATGATGCCGCCGTACAGCGCCGTGGGCAGCAGCGCCCACTTGACCGTACTGCGGGGCAGGCGCGGTGTGCGCTCCAGCAGCACAAAGGAGAAGATGGCCGCCAGCGGGTTGAGCAGATGATGGTACAGCATGGAGCCGGTGCACAGCATGATGTACCAGCCGTTGCCGTCCTCATACATGGGACCCAGCACGAACACCACCGTGAGAAAGGTCATGGTCAGGCAGCAGGTGGCGATATACTTGAGGGTGTGCAGCCAGCGCGGCAGTTCCCTGCCGGTAAAGATGCACACCAGCTGGCCCACCGCCACCATGGCGCAGATGCAGGCCGAAAGGATGTTGGAATCCTCGGTGTAAAAAATGAACATCTGCTCTTTGCCCCAATCCCAGCTCATGGGCAGGGCAATGGGCTCCGCCCAGACGATGAACAGGTTCAGCGCGATGGAAAGCAGGCGCGCGCCGTATCAGCAATTTTTCATGAAGCCTTTCCGTCTTGTAATATTTCCTCGAAAATTGAAAAAGGGCAGGTTTCCCTGCCCTTTTTCAAAAAACGCTTTATTTTGCGGTGTTGATGAAGCTGCGGTTGTCCCACAGGTATTTGATGCCGGAAATGGCCGTCACGGCAGCCACCAGCCAGCACAGCACCACCGAGGCTCCCACAACCAGGACCGTGGCATCCCAGGACACATTCGCCGCAATCGCCATGCCAAAGAAGTAGAAGATGATGCTCAGCATCTGCAGCACGGTCTTCACCTTGCCCCACATGTTGGCGGCGATCACCTTGCCGTCCTTGGCGCCGGCAGCCACCATGCGCAGGCCGGACACGGCAAACTCACGGGCCAGAATGATGCACAGCACCACCGGGCTGCATACGCCGTCCCGCATCATGTAAATGAAGGCCACAGTGGTGAGCAGTTTGTCGGCCAGCGGGTCGGCAAACTTGCCGAAGTCCGTTACCATGTTCACTTGCGGGCCAGATGGCCGTCCAGAAAATCAGTAAAGCTGGCGGCAGCAAAGACGATGCCTGCGATCAGGTAATACATCGGCTGGAAGGAGCCATCCGCGATGCCGCTCAGACCGGTCAGGGACGCAAAGATCATGAACACGGGCACCAGCAGGATGCGGGTCAAAGTGAGTTTATTGGGCAGATTCATACAGATTCCTCCAATTTGTTATTTTGCAACAGTACCATACAGATCGTAAAGGTCGCTGTCGTCCACCAGAACATCATAGAACTGGCCGGGGTACAGCGGCTCCTCGCTGGAAACGCACACATTGCCGTCCACCTCAGGAGCATCGCCGGTGGTGCGGCACAGGTACAGACCGCTCTCCTCGTCGATGCCGTCGCAAAGCACATGCACGGTCTGGCCCACCTTTTCGGCCTGCTTCTGGGCCATGATGCCGGTCTGGATCTGCATCACCAGTTCGGCGCGCTTGTCCTTGACTTCCTGCTCGATCTGGCCGTCCATCTTGGCAGCAACGGTGTTCTCCTCGGCAGAATAGGCAAAGCAGCCAGACGGTCGAACTTTACTTCCTTGACAAAATTGCACAGATCCTCGAACTGCTCCTCGGTCTCGCCGGGGAAGCCTGCGATCAGAGTGGTGCGCAGGGTGATGCCGGGGATCTCGCGGCGCAGCTTGCCGATCACCTCCAGCAGCTCGGCGCGGTTGGAGCGGCGGTTCATATTCTTGAGGATGGTGTCATTGCAGTGCTGGATGGGCAGATCGAGGTAGGGCACCACCTTCTCATTGCGCTTCATGGCGGCAATGAACTCATCCGTGATGCGCTCCGGGTAAGCGTACATAATGCGGATCCACTCGAGGCCCGGCACCTTGTTCAGCTTATCCAGCAGCTCGCAGATGCTGCCGGGTTTGCCCCAATCCTCGCCGTAAGCGTGGGGTCCTGTGCGACCACGATCAGCTCTTTCACGCCCTCACCGGCCAGCCAGCGGGCTTCGGCCACGCAGTCGGCCATATCGCGGCTGTGCAGCGGGCCGCGGATGCCGGGGATGGCGCAGTAGTGGCAGCGGTTGTTGCAGCCTTCAGCGATCTTTAAGTAGCATAGTGGGCAGGCGTGCCGATGACACGCTTGCCGCCCAGCGGAAAGTCCTTTTTGGCACCGTAGCTTTCCAGATGGTCCTCACCATGGAACAGGCGGGCCACGATGGTGTCGATGGCCTTGTTGGAGGCACAGCCCACCACCGCGTCCACCTCGGGGATCTCTTCCTCGATCTGGCTGCGGTAGCGCTCGGCAAGACAGCCGGTGACGATGACCTTCAGCTCCGGGTTCTGCTGCTTGTAGGAGCAGGCTTCCAGAATGTTTTCAATGGCTTCGGTCTTTGCGCTCTCAATGAAGCCGCAGGTGTTCACAAGGATCACATCTGCTTCGGCCAGATCGGCCACGGTCTCGTGGCCGGCAGACAGCAGGATGTGCACCATCACATCCAGATCGACCTGATTCTTGGGGCAGCCAAGGGAAATACACGCAATTTTCATAGGGGATGATACTCTCTTTCTCTTTTGAGGGGTGCTTTTTATTCTTCTTCCGCTCTTTTTATCGCTTCTTTTATGACCGAATACGCAAAGCCGCGGCGCTGCAGGGCGGCCACCACAAGGTCGCGGCGGCCATCGGCCAGCTTTTCATGTAGCGGCTGCGCACCAGAGCGGCGGCAGCTTCCAGCTCCGGGCTTTCGCCGTCTACGTCCGGGGCATAGACGTTTCCAGCGCCTGCTCGATCTGCGCGCCGGAAAGGCCCTTCTGCCGCAGGTTCTGGGCCGCCGCACGGCGGCTCTTGCGGGCGGCAAGCAGGCTGTGTGCCCGGGCTTCGGCATAGCGGTCATCGTTTACGTAATCCAGCTCCACCATCTCAGCCACAGCAGCCGCTGCAGCCTGCTCGGTAAAGCCATAGCACAGTCGTTCATACAGCTGTGCCGAGGACATCTCGCGCGAGGCCAGCGCATCCAGTGCGCGGGCGCGGGCTTGGCCGGGTCGGCGCACTTTTCTTCTTCCGGCTTCGGGCGGCGGCGTTATAAAAGGACATTTAGTCCTCCACCATGATATCCAGTTCGCTCTCGCTGCTGCGGGCAGGAGCCTTGACCACCGGCTCCTTGGCATCTGCAGCCTTGGCGGGTTCCTCGGCTTGGCCGCAGCGCCTTGCCTGCCGGGCGGCGGGATGCGTACAGCTTATCGGCATTGGCGCGGATCTGGCCCTCGATGTCGTTTGCGATCTCGGGATTGTCCTTCAGGAACTGCTTTGCGTTGTCGCGGCCCTGACCCAGACGGATATCGCCATAGTTGAACCATGCGCCGCTCTTCTGCACGATGCCCAGCTTCACGCCCACATCAATGAGTTCGCTCATCTTGGAAATGCCCTCGCCGAACATGATATCGAACTCTGCCTCACGGAACGGAGGTGCCACCTTATTCTTGACGATCTTGGCGCGGGTGTGGTTGCCGATGAACTGGCCGGAAGAGTCCTTCAGGCCCTCCACGCGGCGGATGTCGATGCGCACCGAGGCGTAATATTTCAGGGCGCGGCCGCCGGTGGTGACCTCCGGGTTGCCGTACATCACGCCCACTTTTTCACGCAGCTGGTTGATGAAGACGCAGACCGTGTTGGTCTTGCCGATGACCGAAGTCAGCTTGCGCATGGCCTGACTCATCAGGCGGGCCTGCAGGCCCACATGGCTGTCGCCCATTTCGCCCTCGATCTCAGCCCTCGGCACCATGGCGGCAACCGAGTCCACCACGATGGCATCGATGGCACCGGAGCGCACCAGTGCTTCGCAGATCTCCATGGCCTGCTCGCCGGTGTCCGGCTGGCTGACCAGCAGATTGTTGATGTCCACGCCCAGCGCTTCGGCATAGGTGGGGTCCAGTGCGTGCTCCACATCAATGAAGGCCACTTCGCCGCCCTGCTTCTGGGCTTCGGCCAGGATGTGCAGAGCCAGCGTGGTCTTACCACTGGATTCCGGGCCGTACACCTCAATGATGCGGCCGCGGGGCACACGCCCACGCCCAGAGCCAGATCCAGACCCAGACTGCCGGTGGAAATGGCATCCACCTGCATGGAGGCGTTATCACCCAGCTTCATCACGGCACCCTTGCCGAACTGCTTTTCGATCTGGGCCAGCGCAGTGGCCAGCGCATCCTTTTTGGCCTCCGGCTCGGTCTTTTTGGTCGCCGGGGCAACGGTGTTGTTGTTCTGATTTTTTGCCATAGCGTGCTGCTCCTTTTCTTCCTGCTGCCCGCCGTGCGCGGGCTGTCCGTATACTTTCCAGTATAGTATACCACAAAATCAAAATATTACAACGAGAAGTTGTTTCTATTTTCATTTTTATTTTTCGGGTCTGTGGGCGATCATGCACCGGTCGTTGCCGCCAAAATCCTTGCGGCACTCAATGTCTGCCCAGCCGTTTGCAGCCAGCAGTGCCGCCACAGCCTGCCGCTGCTGCCAGCCGATCTCCAGCACCAGTGCGCCGCCGGGCCGCAGTGCATTCTGGTAATGCTCTGCAAGGGCACGGTAGAACACAAGGCCGTCCTTTCCTGCTTCCAGCGCCATGGCCGGCTCCTGCGCCACCTCCGGCTGCAGATGCCGCATCTCCTCGGCGGTGAGGTAGGGCGGGTTGGATACGATCAGATCAAGCTGCCCTTCCGGCAGGCCCTGCCAGTAGGTGAACACGGTCGCCCTCCACCGGCTGCACCGCATAGGCTGGCTTTGCCTTTGCGCGCAGGGCGTTCAGCGCCGGCCCCCAGTCAAAGGCCGGGGCATCTGCCTGCTCAAACGCGGTAGGCTTCAGCAAGTCCTCCGTCTGCCCGCCCTGCCCTTTCAGGCGCAGCGGCAGTTCTTTTCCAGATAAACAAAAGCTTCCGGGCTTTTTCCACGCAGGTCACCTGCGCCGCCGGGCAGAAGCGCTTGACGCCCAGCCCCAGACAGCCGGTCCCCGCGCAGAGATCCAGCACCCGGGGCGCTGCAATGCCCGTCAGGGTATTGGCAGCCGCTTCCGCTACCACCTCAGTGTCTGCCCGGGGGCAGAGCACACCGGGGCCAACGGCAAGGTCAAAATCCAGAAAGCTCCAGATCCCGCACAGGTATTGCAGCGGTTCCCGCTGCTCACGGCGCGTGCAGAGGCTTCCAGCTTTTCCACTTCCTCCGTGGTCAGCACCCGGTCGGAAAGGCGGGCATCCTGCCCGGCTGCCACGCGGAACAGCTCCCGTGCATCGTAATCGGCATCCGGACACCCTGCAGCGGAAAGCCGGGCTTCCACGGCCCGCACCGCTTCGCGCGGGGTCAAACCAGCAATTACCATCTGCCATCCTCCGGGTCCTCGGGCAACACAGGGGTCACGGCGGCAATGGCCACCTCGATCATGCTGTCGTCCGGTTCAAACACGGTCAGGTGCTGCACCCAGATGCCGGGCTGGCGGATGATGCGGGTGGCAATGTTATCGGACCGGCCGCACCACTTGAGCAGCTCATAGCTGATGCCCATGACCAGCGGCAGAAGCAGCAGCTTGAACAGCACCCGCAGGCCGATGCTGCCCCACGGCAGCACGCTGTAGAGGAACACGCTGACGATGACCACCAGAATGAGGAAGCTGGTGCCGCAGCGCGGATGGAACCGAGTGTACTTGCGCACATTCTCCACGGTCAGCTCATCACCGGCCTCATAGCAGGCAATGGTCTTGTGCTCGGCACCGTGGTACTCAAACACGCGGTGGATCTCCTTCATCTTGGAGATGGCCACCATATAGGTGAGGAAGATGCCAACTTTCAGCACCGCTTCCAGCACCACCTTGGCCCAGCGGCCCAATGTTACAAAGTGGTTCACGCCGCCCACGATGAGGGTGGGCAGCACGGTGAACAGCAAAATCGCCAGCAGGCCGCCCAGTACGGCGGCACAGGCCAGCAGTGCGTCCTCTGCCTTTTTGCCCAAGTGGTCGCCCACCCATTTTCAAGCAGTCTCTTCCTCTTCGGGGTCGTAGTCGTCACCCATGCTCACCTGAGCCGAGTACATCATGTAGCGGTAGCCCACGATCAGGCTTTCGATCATGGAGATGGCACCGCGCACCAGCGGGATCTTTGTCCAGATGCCGTGGTTCTTCACAGGGTCGATCTTGGTCTCAATGGTGCCGTCCGGCTTGCGCACGGCGCAGCAGATGAGCTTCGGGCCGCGCATCATGATGCCTTCCATCAGCGCCTGCCCGCCGACGCTGGTCTTGAAACGTTCCTTTTTGGGTTGATTCATTGGGTTCTCCTATCGGATCATATTTTTCTCGACCATTTTACCACAGAATTGTGACAAAATCTTCACGCCTTATGGTACAGCGGCAAGCCCAGTGTGACCACTGTGCCGCGGCCAGCGTGCTCTTGATGTCCATGGTGCCGTCCAGTGCAGTCATGATGGAATCCACCAGCGCAAGGCCGATGCCGCTGCCCCGCACCGAATTGCTGCCCTTGTAGAACTTGGTCTTGACATTCTCAAGGTCTTCCGGCGGGATGCCGCGGCCTGATCGATGATCTCCGCAAAAGCCTTGTATTCGCCCGCCCACAGCTTGACCGTGATGCGCCCGCCGGGGGCCGAGTACTTGATGGCGTTGTCCATGATGTTGATGAACACCTGCCGCAGACGGTCCGGGTCGGCATAGACCGGGATCATCTCCTCCGGCTCGGTGTAGCTGAGCACAAGGCCCTCGCGCTGGATGCGTGCTTCACAGAACAGCACCGCATCGGTCAGCTCTGCCACAAGGTCCAGCGGGCGCAGTCCATACGGATGCGGCCATTCTGCAGACGGCTGAAATCCAGCAGCTCTTCCACCATGTTGTACAGGCGGCCCGTCTCATTGTTGATGATCTCAAGGCCCTTGCGGTAGTTCTCGTCTGCCGGGTCGTCCAGTGTGCGCAGGGTCTCCACCCAGCCCCGGATGGAGGTGAGCGGCGTGCGCAGCTCGTGAGAGACGGAACTGATGAACTCGTTCTTCATCTTCTCGGTCTCTTCCAGCCTTCGGCCATCTGGTTGATGGTGCCGCGCAGGCGGTCCACCTCGTCGTGTTCGTTGCCAGTGACCGGCAGGCGCACATCCAGCTCACCCCGGGCGATGCTGGCTGCGGTGCGCTCCACCTGTCCCAGCGGCACCACGATGCTGCGAATGAAGTACAGGCCGGACATCACGGTGAAAGCAAGGATCACCGCCGCGATCACAACACTTACCGCGATGGCGTTCTTGATCTGCGCTCCCACAAGGGTCAGGCTGGTGACAAGACGCATCGCCGCCACATCCTCGGCGGCATAGGGCACCAGATAGCAGGCCGCCATCACCAGCTCACCGGACTGGGTGCGGTAGACCGCCACACCAAGGCCATCAGAAGCCTCCTGCGCCTGCTCAAAGTCGATGCCGGTCACAATGCCGTCCGCATTTGTGCCGCTGGAGGACGCAATGACCCCGCCATAGCTGTCCAGCAGCATGAACTCGTATTTGTCCTTATCGGCAAACTGCTCCACCATGCGGCGCAGGGCCACGCTGCGGGTAGCCGCCGTGCTCTGCACCGTATCGCCGGTGTACATTTTCAGCTGGCCGGACACCGAAGAGAACCGCCGGTACATGGTCTGCTGCACGCTGTTATAATAGCTGCGTGTGTAGTTGTACAGGAACATGGTTTCGGCCAGCAGCACCAGCAGCACGGTGATGAGCAGGCTGCCCCGCAGCCACCGGCGGGTGATCCCGCTTCTCATTCTTCCCATCTGTAGCCGTAGCCCCACACAGTAAGGATATGGTGGGATGGCTGGTTCATCCTCCACCTTCATGCGCAGACGGCGGATGTTCACATCCACGATCTTCACGTCACCAAAATAGTTCTCGCCCCACACACCCTTCAAGATCTTCTCGCGCACCAGCGCAATGCCGGGGTTGCGGAAGAACAGCTCCATGATCTGGAATTCCACCTGCGTCAGCTCAATCGGCTGGCCTGCTTGAGCAGCACGCGGCGGTTCTCGTCCAGCACAAATTCGCCGCTGGTGAGCATCCCCAGCGGGTTTTCCTTTTCTTTTTCGTCCCCGCCTGCAGTACGGCCGACGCGGCGGCACAGCGCTTTCACACGGGCCAGCAGTTCGCTTACACTGAAAGGCTTGGTCATATAGTCATCGGCACCAATAGAAAGGCCGCGGATCTTGTCCTGCTCCTGTCCCTTGGCGCTGAGGATGATAATGCCGATCTTCTGATCGGTGCGGCGGATGGTCTCGCACAGGGAGAAGCCGTTCATGCCCGGCAGCATCACATCCAGAATGGCCGCATCGCAGCCCGGCTTCTTCTCCAGCAGCGGCAGAGCCGCCTCGGCGCTTTCGGCCTCCACAGCCTCCATGCCCGCAAGGCGCAGGTTCAGCGCGATCATCTCGCGGATGTTGGCTTCATCTTCAACGACAAGCACTCGTACCATGAACTGTTCCTCCGTTCTTTAGTTGAGCAGATACAGCGCCTTGGACAGGCGGTAATTTTTATCACGGATCTCCACATCCGGGGCAAGCTTCGCCTGCATCTGGCGGGATGCCACGATGCCAAGGCGGGTCCAGCCCTTCAGGCTGGAGGTGGTGCGCACCAGACGCAGGGTCATTACCAGCTGGTCTTCGTCACCGTGCGCAGCTCCACTGCACCATCATATTGTTCGCTGTCGGTCAGTTTGAGGTTGCCCTCCCACTCCATGGGCAGCTCGATATAGCAGTTGGTTTCTTCGTCCAGCAGCCCGAAGCTTTTTTCCGGGTGCGGGCTGGTATAGTCCATCCACACGATAAAATCCATGCGGCGGCTCTGGCTCATGTTCAGCAGGCCCGCTTCGTCCGGCTGGGTGGGGATCTCCACGATGCCGTCGCCGTCCAGATCCTGACTGACCAGACTGGGCACATTGCGCAGGGATGCGGTGTAAAGCTTTTCGGTGCTGATCTGGTCGCAGGCACCATCTGCTGCGTGTCCTCGTCAAAACGCAGCAGCACGCTGGCCAGATTGTTGCCGGAAATGCCGGTCCAGCCATCCAGCACCAGATAATGCCCTGCCGTCCGCACCCACACCCCGCCGCCACCGAGGCGCAGCCGGCGAACCGA
>ENA-OQER01000048-OQER01000048.1-human-gut-metagenome-genome-assembly--contig:-NODE-48-length-57145-cov-6.815146_pt1 | contig 57145 bp, 81 predicted proteins | sample MGYA00242797_ERZ504639 | MGnify/ENA primary metagenome ERZ504639 (study PRJEB26092, sample SAMD00036306) | human gut metagenome | host: Homo sapiens | study: EMG produced TPA metagenomics assembly of... | reverse complement strand
GTGAAACGAATTTTTAAAGCAAGTGGGTACACCCCGAACCGAACTTTAATTAGCAAGATTTTCAAAGATCTCTCGTGCTTACAGCGTATAGCTGCTTAGCACATTATTGAATTATTAACGAACTATTGAAATAAGGTAAAAGCATTTTTTATCTTATGCTTTTTCGATTATCCAATTTTCGATATTCCCAGTTTTACTGTCGAAGTTGATGCCGACCTTGGTTATTGGCTTGCCGCTTAGTGCAAATCGTTTGTGATAGTTCTTCAGGTTGATTTGCTGCATTGCAGACTTCGCACTCTTGTCCAACTTAATCTCCAACAGGAAAAGGTCTGTATGGGTGAGCAATACGATGTCAACTCTGCCGTTGGGTGTATGAACTTCAACGTCCACCTGATAGTCTGTAAGCAGAGAGAATATGATGAAGAGCATCTGCTGGTAATGTCCCTCATAATGAGCGTTGTTGCAGTAAGGAACAGTTCCCAGGAATGTCTGGAGTAGGGTTAATGCCTCCTCCATATTCTGCTTATCCAATGCCTGTGCGATACGACGGGCTGTATTGGTTGTTGCAAGCGTATTCTGTGTGACGTATGATGGAATAAGTGCTTGGTCAGTCCCATTTTCACCTCCTTGTTAGGAACATCAAGAACGTAATAGTTGTAGTCTTCATGATATTCCTTGATGGTGATATATCCACTTTGGTAAAGCAGCGGCATGATGGTTGGCATATTCTCCGTAGGAGCATCAAACTCGCTGGCATCAGCCTCCACTCGGGTGATGACATCTGTAGGAACTACCTGATATTTGCGCATCATATTGATGAGATAAGTTGGAGTGCCGGAAGTAAACCAATAGGAGCCGAACTTGTTTTCAGCAAAGCAATTCAGCAGGCTATATGGATTGAAGATATCGGGTGAGAATCTTGTAAAATGATAGCCGTCATAATTCTCTTTCAACTTGTCGATTACTTGCTCTTTCGTTATGTTTCTTCTTCGGGCAAGCTCCTCAATATCTTCCGACATCTGCATCAGAAGTTCTTCTTTGGTGATGCCACAGATACCAGCATAGTCATCATTCATGGATATGTTGGTGATGTTGTTCAGTTCGCTGAAGATGCTGATTTGCGAGAACTTGGTGATGCCTGTCAGGAAGACAAAGCGTAGTTTAGCTTCGCTATATTTCAAAGGACTGAAAAAGTTGCGCATGATATTGCGCAAGGTATCTAACTGTTCTTGATCGTGAGCCACATCCAGTATGGGCGCATCATATTCATCAATAAGCACGACTACCTGTTTTCCGGATTTCTCGTATGCAGTATTGATCAGTTCTGTCAATCGGTTATTGGCATCAATTTGTGGCTGTGTGATACCCCATTTCTTTTCTTCTGTTTCCAGTATGAATGCGAGATATCTCTCCAGCTGTTCTTTATTCATGTGTTTGCCTCCGCTCAAATCAAAGTGGAGCACAGGATATTCTGTCCACTCCTTTTCCAGCTTTTCGATGGCAAGACCATTGAATAAGTCTTTCTTGCCTTCAAAGTAACTCTGGAGGGTGGTGAGAAACAGGGATTTTCCAAAGCGGCGTGGACGTCCCAAGAAGAAATAGGTACCGCTGGTGTGCGTCAGGCGGTAAACGTATTCCGTCTTGTCGATATAGAGCTTGTTTTCCTTGCGGATTCGCTCGAAAGTCTGTATGCCTAATGGATATAACTTAAGTGCCATAATCTTCGATGTTTATATTTCCACCGCAAATTTACAATTAATATTTGATATATGCAAATAATCAAGCGCTTTTATCTTCTTTGAAAGCTGTTTTTATACAATCCCAAGAGGCTCGTGAGGATATCTTCAAGGCAGATTAATATGCCCCTAAAACCTTCCAGTTGTCTATGAGTTTGAACAGTCGGGGCATGGCTGTCTTGTAGCTGTCGGGATAGGTGAGGGAATAAACGAAGAGTATTCTGCCACTCTTGATGAATTTATCATAATGACTGTAGCCATCTACTCTTACTCCGTTTTCATAGACAGGACCGGAGAGGATGAATGCCTTATTCGATGCCTGCATCGTCCGCTCCGAATGAAGCTTCTGGGCAAGAGAATCGGCACAAGCCTGAAGGGTGTTGCTATAGTTGGGGGTAACGTAACTCTCCAGGATGATGTTGGCATGATTGGTGAATGAGAACCGTGCATAGCCCTGGTATCCCGATACCGAAGTATCCTCCTGCTGGAAGAAGCAAGGATACTTGACAACGTAGCCGAAGTCCGGATCATTGTATTCCTTCATGGGCGCCATCTCTACCTTGGTTTTGAAATCCGCCATCGGTGTATGCTTCTCTTTCGTAACCTCATGGTGATAGTTGATGATGAAGTTTATCATCATCAGCAAGACAACTGCTATCAAAAATCTTCTTCATATCTTTGCTTCTTTTGTATTTTAGCTGCAAAGGTATGAAGAAGATGGAAAAAAGCCAAATAATAAGTATGACATTTGGCTGACATTTCTGAACTTATCTGATTATCAGTCGGTAAGACTTGCCTCTTTCCGACTCAATCATGAGGTTGCTATTCTGCTCAATCACCGGTTTGATACGGCGAATCAAGGTATAGAGCGTTTCGCTGGCATCCGGTTTCTTGGGCCAAAGAGCATCACATATCTCCTGTTTGGAGAGTTGATGATGCGTATTGTTGAAGAAGAGTTGCATCAGCTGGTGCTGCATCGGAGTAAACTTGATGGCTTGTCCGTTTTCCTGATTGTAGAAGGAATCCTCGTCTTGAGAATAGCACATGGTGCCGAACATATCGGCCTCATGATTCCAGGGTTGTTTTCTGCGATGATAGTATAGCGATGCAATAGCCCAAATCATAGCCATGAGGGTAAGCGTCAAAGATGTCCGCTGGTTGCTCATACTCAAAACATCTGCCATCGAACAGTTAGCATAACTTTGGATAGAATGCTCGTTGAGAAGCATCTCTTTGCTGCTGAGCAGGTTGGCGCTATTTACCAGCTGGGAATTGTTCTTGCCTCTTCTTCTGTCTTCCATCACATAGCAGAGATTGCTGGTCGATTTCAGCAGGTCGATGCTGAGATGTGAGCGGTAGCTCTGGATGGTATCAGGCGTAATCCATTGATATTTATTTTCCTGAAGAGTCAGAGCCAAAGCTTTGTTCATATCTTGTACAATGGCATACTGTGCCTTGCGGTAGTTGCTCACGCTGGAGAATGCTGCAGACATCACAAGGATGGCGAAGATGAGGATGGAATGATATGCTTTCAGTTTCATATTATCGATTCTGTTTAAATGATATACTGTTTAAAGATTCAAATGCAAAAGTACAGAAATTCTATGAAAGATGGTATAAAACTAGATATAATATTCGTTAATTGATAAATGTCAGACTCATGTCAGCCATATTTTTCGCTTCGGTCTTCTCTTTTTGATACCTTTGCAGCAGAAAACAAGTTTTAGAAAAGTATATGATGACAATGAAGAAAAGTAAATTGTTAACAGCTATGGTGATGCTGTGGGCATTGATCTCTTGTGCAGAAATAAGTGCCCAGGAGATCCAGAAGGTATCGAATGATTCTATAGCCTTGCAAGAGGTTGTTGTGAAGGCGGCACGAGTAGTCAACAAGGAAGATGGCAAGTTGATATTCCCAAGCGATATTCAGAAGCAGCGTTCTTTTTCTGGTTTTTCGCTTTTAGGAAAGTTGGCTTTGCCTCATATCAGGTTGATGAGGCTGGCCGTTCCATTTCTGCTACCGATAATAAAGGAGAAGTGCAGATTCGTATCAATGGCATTCTCGCCAATATGCATGATGTGCAGATGCTGGATGTAGCTTCTATTATGAGTGTAGATTATATCGATAGCCCTGGTGTAAGATATGGAAAGAATATTGCATACGTGATAGATATTCATACCCGCAGGGCTTCATCGGGTGGCAGTTTGGGCTTCAACCTGACCAATGCGCTAACTACCAAGCTCGGTTCTAACGATGTCTATGCATCCGTCAATAGGGCAAGAGCCAATTGAATATTTTATATAAGCAGACTTATGTGGATAATAAGGCATCCGAATATAATGAGGATGCTCAATATCTTCTACATGATGGTTCTGAGTATCAGATATCTCGAAAAATCATGAATGGGGCAACTCGAAATTATGATAATACATTGCAGTTGAAGTATAATCTGGCTGATTCTGCCTTATATGTATTCGAGACAACGTTTACCACGGATTTCAGCAATCAGCCTTATACATCGAATGAGATGTGGTTTTCTGAATCTGGAAAGCCTGCGTATCCTGTTTGCAGAACCAGCAAGGGTAGGGATTTTACTCCTGCTCTCGATTTGTATTTCTATCATCAGTTGGGCAAGCATCAGTCTTTGTCGGCAGATGTTTTGGGCACTTATATCCACACCAAAGGAGCCTATTATGAAGGTGAGGGCGAACCCTATCAATATCAGGTAGATGGAAAGACCTATTCGCTCATAGCCGAGGCTATCTATGAAAACCGGTTGAAACCCTTTACTTTTTCTGCAGGAACCAATTTGAACTGGAAATATATGGATAATCAGTATTTGGGTGATGTGGTTAGCGAGAATGGTATCCGTTCATTGGGTATTTATGGTTTTGCACAAATCAAGGGAAGTTTGGGACAATTCAAGGAAGGAACATCCCGTTTAACTTATGTGGCTGGCTTCGGGTTGAGTAATCAGTCTTATCGACAGGGTGATGAGGATTTTAGTTTTTGGCTTTGTCGTCCGAAACTCACATTGGCTTATTCCTTGACATCTTCGTTTCAGATTCGCTTGGGAAGTGAATTATCACAGCATATTTCGCAGATAGCTATGATTTCGGATACCCGTATTCGAAAGAACAGTATGGAATGGACTGTGGGTAATCCTTCGCTTAAGCCTAACAGTAGATATGAGAACTGGGTGGTATTCTCTTTTAGTAAACCAAGGATAAATACTGATTTTACCTTGAATTATCGCATCAATCGTCATTGTAATTTGGCGAAATACACCCGCACGGAAGATGATCAGTTTCTTTATACCCAGGCGAATCAACCCCATTGTAATATGTTGTATCTTACGAATGATACCCGGTTTGACATTATCCCCGACCACCTTATATTATCTGTGAACGCAGGTATTTACCGTTTTTTCAATAAGGGCGATGAGTACAGTCATTGTTATACCGCTTATAATTATGGTGGAACATTACAGGGATATTGGGGAAAATGGACAGTGATGCTGTATGCTGATAACGGTTGGAACTTTATGGAGGGAGAGAACATCGGGCATAATCCTCCTTCATTGCAGCCTCAGCCAGTTATCATATAGGTGATTTCGATTTTACGCTCTATATGCATAATCCGTTTATGGCTCATCCGAAATCTTATTCAGCAGAAATCGTCAACGCCTTGCTCCGTAAGCAGGTTCGTGGTTATGACAATTCGGGAGGCAATTTGTTCCGTATCGGTGTTGCCTGGAATATCAATCGGGGAAAGGAATACCGTAAGATACAGCGGAATATCAACAATGAGGAGCGCGAAACGGGTATCTTGAAATAGTTGGCTTTGCTTTCTATATGGGTTGCATGGGCAACAGCCGGAATTTATTTCTTCCCTTTATTGATGATATAAATTCCGGCAGTAGCCAATGCGCCTGCTATCAGATACTTCCAGTAGAAGGTTTCGCCAAGACAGAGGCAGGAGGTGATGGCTCCTACTACGGGGATGAGCGAATTGTATATCGCTACCTTTCCTACGGGATTGCAGCTCAATAGTTTGTTGTAGAGAGCGAAACTGATGGTTGAGATGGCAATGAGCAGCAGAAGGATAGTGATGCCCCAGAGGCTGATGACTGGCAGATATCCACCCATTAACAATGCAGGAATCACCAGCAAGGCTCCACCGATGCTCAACGAATAACCGGTTCCTACGAAAACATCCACCCTCTTGCTCAATCCTCGGGTCAGCAGGGAAGCACTGGCTCCACACAGGGCATTGAGGATAATCATACCATCGCCCAGGAATGTGAAACTTCCGCTTTCCTTTCCGCCAAGGTTCAAGGCAAGGATGCCCAGGAATCCGATGATGCAGCCAATGCCTTTCGCCACGTCATCCTGTCGCTCTTGAAGAAAATGCAGGCAAAGATAACCACCGTGAAGACGCTCATAGAATTGAGTATCGCCGAACGTGCTCCTGCATTATGTGAGAGTCCGAAATAGAAGAAAGCATAATGAAGGGTGGTGTTGAGGAGTGCATAGAGGAGAAGGAACCAGACATTCTCTTGAACAGCTTTCTTCTTGAATCCGAATTCACGGTGTGAACTTCTGGCGATGGCAAGGATGATGATGCCGGAAATGAAGAAGCGGATGCCTGCAAAAAGCATCTTGCTTCCGGTCATGTCTGCTGTAATCTGATATTCCTCCATTCCCATTTTTATCAATGGGTAAGCCCATCCCCACGAGATAGCAGCCGTAAGGGCGAACAGGCTTACCCATACCGGGCGCTGAAATATACTGAGTGTATTTGTTTCTTTCTTTTCCATTATAATTTAATTGGTATTCCCTTGCTTCTGTGTTTGCTAAATGACAATCTACAAGTCCCCCAGATGTCTTTCTATAGGAATTCCGCGGTTCTTGTCCTTGTCATCCTTGTTGATGTCTATCCAGTTGCGCAGGGTATCCATGGCGATGCGGGTGGCATGGCGAAGATAATCGCCATCCTTCAGTCTGCCCACGATGATGCTGGAGAAGATGTCGCCGGTGCCCGGGAACTGAACGGGGATTTCTTCGTAGGGCAGGAGGAAATACTCTTCTGTAAGATGATTGAAACCTACCACGGCATGCTGCCCCTCTACGATGCACGAGGTGATGAGCACAGAGTGGGAACCGATGGCTCTCAGTTTATCTATCAGTTCATAGGCTTCCTTCTGCGAGATTCCCTCTTCCTTGTATTCCGAATCCGTCAGCAGGCAAGCCTCAGTATAGTTGGGAAAACAGAGATGCGATACGCTCAGCATCTCCTTCATGCATCTCACGGTACTCTCACTGGCTCCACCATAGAGCTTGCCGTAATCGCCCATCACGGGATCCACATAGATGTCGGTGCCCAGTGCAGCCTGTTCTCTGCAATAGCGTGCCACCAGCTTCGCCTGACGCTCCGAAGCCATGAAACCCGTGGTGATGGCATCGAAGTGAATGCCCAGTTCGTTCCACTTCTGCAAGGCTTCCTCGATATACGAAGTGCATTCCAGTATGGCGTACTTGCCGTATGGGAACGTGTTGCTGATGAGCATGGTGGGTAGATTGAACACGTCGAGTCCCATATAAGAGAGGATAGGCATCTGAACTGCGGCAGATACCTTTCCGTAGCCACACATATCGCTGATAATAAGGATATTACTTTTCGCTTTCATTCTTTCTTTTTTCTACTTGCTTTTCTTTCTTATCCTGATTATCTCTTAGTAGCTGGCTGTACACTTGATGCCCAGTGCCTCTACACGGTCCTTGATGGCATCGAGTACTTCCTTTGGTGCCTTTTCCAGCAACTTGTCTGGTGTTTCGCGGGCGATGGTATAAACCATTACCTGCTGAGGCTGGATGTCTTTCACTGCCTCCAGCCAAGGAGCTACGAAATGCTCGCTGGTATTGTCCAAACCGTCACCTCTCAGGAACATGGTCTGGATGATGACGTGCCCCTTGAACATCTTCAGATATTTGATCACATCCTTCACGTCGTAGTTAGGCTGCTGAGGGCGGTCCAGCTTCTTGATGTAATCCATATCCACGGTATCCAGTTTCAGGATGTTGTTATCCACGAGCATCAGCGCCTCTCTCACTTCCTCCTTATATATATAGGTGGCGTTGCTGAGTACGGATACTTGTCTTTAGGGAAATATTTCTTGCAGAGTTCCATCGTATCTTCCACGATTCCCTTGAAGTCTGGGTGTCCCGTAGGTTCACCGTTTCCTGCGAAGGTGATGTCGTCCAAAGGCTGGTTGTTGTCGTGGCGCTCTTTCAGAACCTTCTCCAATCCTTCTCTTACCTCCTCACGGGTAGGGCGCTTCTTCTTAGGACGGAAGTCGGCGTTGAATCCGCATTCGCAATAAACGCAGTCGAATGAGCAGACCTTGCCATCAGATGGCATGAGGTTGATGCCCAGTGAAACTCCCAGACGGCGGGAGTTTACCGGACCGAATATCGGTGATGGATAAATAATCGTTGACATAATCTTATTCTCCTTTATCTAATCTATTCTTTACTTTGGTAATACCTATTTTTATACCAATCTTATTTACTTGTTCGTAATTTGGTGGGCAAAAGTACTAAAAAATGTTGGAATGAACAAATAAATCAACTGAAAATCGATTTATCCTTACCATTTGTCTTCTATCTCCGATAGATTGTGTACTTTTGCATTCCAAACTGGGGAGATTCTTGGTGATATTCGCTTGATATGAAGCCGGTGGTGTTTGATGATGCTGAATTGGGAACCATCCTGGCTCAGTTATCCGGTTTCTATCATGTCAAGGTGGAGTATGTGGATGCCGGTGCCCAGCACATCCGTCTCTTCTTCAACTGGAACAAGACGAAGACTTTGGAGCAAAACCTGGAGATTTTGAATGCTTTCGACCGCATACAGATAGAGTATATTGACGGAACATTGATGGTGAAATAAGATAGGAGGATATATTTATGAGAGATTTTTGGAAACCAATGCCCGTTAGCGGCAAGCTTATCAGAGAGCTTCTTCTTCTCTTCCTGCTGTTTGGGGTTCAGCAGTCTTATGCCCAGCGCATCACCCGACAATATAATAATGTGTCGTTCTCTGCGGCGTTGAAGGATTTGACGCCCGCCAGCATAAGTACACCATCAACTTCGTGTATGATGAACTGGAGGATTTCAGGGTAACTTGCGTGGGCTATATTACGACAAGCAATACATATAATATAGGTAAGATAGGGACGATAACTCTGATGGAGGCAACAATGAACCTGTGATCTCGATAGATTGAGTTCTTCTGACATCAAACATGTGGAGGTGATAACCGAGCCGGGTGCAGAATACGATGTAACCTATCAGTCTGTCATCAGAATAAAGACGACAAGAAAGAAGGGAGAAGGACTGGGATTGACTTATCGCCAGGTCTATCAGCGCAATCATCAGGACAATCATCGTGAAGTACTCGATTTGAACTATCGCTATCGGGGATTGGATATCTTCTCCAATTTGTATGGCGGTTTGTCTCAGGGCTATCAGGATCAGCATAATGATAACAGACTCTACGGCAAGACGCTCATGAATATCAACGAAGACTTGATTATCAAAAAAAGAGTTACTATACCAGTGGAAGTCTTGGTTTTAATTATGTTTTCAATGATAGGCATTCCGTGGGTGCCACTTACGAGGTGAACATCAATCCTTATAGTCGGGGTGGATGGAATTCGCTGATGGATGTCTGGAAGAATGGCTCCAAGACAGAAAGCTATACAAATGATATGTATTGTCGTTTCAAAAGCCGACCTACGCAGGATATTACGGCTTATTATGCCGGACAGATAGGAAAGGTGAGCATAGAATGGAATGGGGAAATATGTCTTCGCAAAACAGGACAGACTCAATATTCTGAAGAAACAGGAATGGAGGGCGGAGATTCTCGTACGATAGAATCTGATTTCACGGCTGATAGTTGGATGCATGCATCTAAGCTGGTACTGAGTTTCCGGTATGGAAAGGTACTCTGAAGGTTGGTAATGAGTTTACCGAAAGTTGCCGTGCCAATCTTTATACTATAGATGAACAGGGAACTGACTTGCCAGGTAAGACTGACGACCAGGTGAAGGAAAGTAATCTTGCAGCCTTTGTTTCTTATGGATTGAGACTGAACAAGGTAGAACTGAATGCTGGCCTCAGATACGAACATGTTTCTTCCAATTACTATAATACAGGTGGTGATTATTGGAGCGAGGAGAATAAGGATTATTTCGTACCCGACCAGAGTCGTAAGTACGACCATTTCTTTCCGAATATGTCCTTGACCTTTCCTATCGGGAATGTGAAAATGAATATGGTTTATAAGGTGACGGTGAGTGTCCTTCCTATAGTCAGTTAAGTAGTAACGTGCAATATAATAGTCGCTATTATTATCAGGGTGGAAATCCATTGCTCAAGCCAACCTTCGAACATGGCATAGGGATTAATCTGGGATATAAATGGTTCCAGTTTTTTGCCAACTGGCGTTATCTTGTAGATCCTTGCTATCAGGTGATAGAACCGTATCATGACAATGAGTTAATCAGTATGTACACCTTTCGTAATTTGAATCATACTCAGGTTTGTTACGTGGGACTGACGGCATCGCCGACGATAGGATGGTGGCATCCTACGTTGGACGCTGGTATGAGAAAGCAGTTCCTGACCATTGGTGGTAAGGCATACAGCAAACCGATATTCATGGGCTCTTTCAATAATGCGTTTTCACTACCATGCGGTTGGACGCTTAATCTTGATATGAGTTAGAACACGCAGGGCCATTCTGCGCTTCCGCTTTATATGGCACAAGAGGAGTGGACGTCTCTTTGCGTAGAAGTTTTCTTCACGACCGCCTGACTGTCATTTTGGCGGGCAATGACCTCTTTGCGACGATGCGCAATTCCACAAGATTGGTATATGGTACCAGCGATATCTATACCAGAAAATATACGGATACCCGAATGTTCATGTGCTCATTCAGCTATAAGTTTAATGTTAGTAGAAGCAAGTATAAGGGTACGGGTGCCGGTAATACTGAAAAGAGCCGCTTGTAGTTTTTGTTAGGAAGAAACTCTCTTAAAACAATGAATATATGACAATCGGTCAAGCGAAGGCAAAACATGTTGGCTTGTTCTTTGCTTGACCGAAGTTTTTATAATTCTTCTATCATCTTATTGATTGTTTCTAACATTCCAGGGAGTTTGTTTTTGACTACATCAAAGACAATAGATTCATCTATGTCAAAGTAGTGATGAGCAATAATGTCACGGATTCCCATAGCTCCTTTCCAATCTACTTCTGGGTAGTTAGGAAGAAGTTGCTTCCGCGTCATTTTATCAATCCCCTTGATGCTTTCTCCTATTGCAAGAAGCAACATACAGGTACTTTCGAGGCGTTCCATGCCAGCAGGAGAAAGTACATAATATTGTGAATCATCAATCGCTTGAGAATTGTTGATGATTCTTTCAATAGTTGAAGCTATTCGTTTGAGTGAATAGTATAAGAGTTCTTCGTCATGCATAGATTCCATCTCTTTTAATTTGCTTCAAAAGCATCGGATTCATGTTATTGCGAAGTCGGACTATATCTACAGGCTTACCAAAGAGCTCTTGCAGTTCTTCCTTGATGTGTACCATTGTGAATAAGTCTGGCTTTTTCATTTCCACACAAACATCAACATCGCTGTCTTCGGTCTGTTCGTTTCTAGCCACAGATCCAAAGATTCCAATCTTTATAATACCATAAGCATCAGCTTTGGTGCTCAGATATTTGCGAAGTATGGTAATATAATCGTTTGTCGTTTTCATTATCTTTCCATTTTTGCCACAAATATACGATTTTATTTTTTATGCTCCAAGTTTTTGCAGGGTTTTCTTGCAATAATAGTTCAAATTACTTGGTTTATGGTGCTTTTTATTACCTTTGCATAGGTTTTTCGAAAATAATCTATGTTTTGCTTAGTTTTTTGCTTGGCTCAACTGTATAGATAATAAGTAACAGAAAAAAGAAAGACTGATGTATATGAAAAAATGGATTATGATTTGTGCTTGTGTGGCTGTTTTTCAAACCGCATTAGCCCAGCGCATCACCCGACAATATAATAATGTGTCGTTCTCTGCGGCGTTGAAGGATTTGACGCCCGCCAGCATAAGTACACCATCAACTTCGTGTATGATGAACTGGAGGATTTCAGGGTGACCAAGAGCATCAGAAACCAGAGTGTTCCCGATGCCATCATGCAACTGATAGGATTCTATCCCATCAGGATGACGCAGATGGAGGATAATATCATGGTGGAGTGTATGCAGAAGACAACACTTCGTTATAAGGGACGTATTATAGATGAGAGTGGCAATGCTGCCGAATATGCAAATTTAACCTTGTTGTCGCCCATTGATTCTACAATCGTAGGGCATGGTGTGAGCAATGAGAATGGAAGTTTTGTCATTCCTTGTATTTCCCGGAAGGTGTTAGCCCGTATCACATACGTTGGTTATAAGACTATCAGCCGTATATACAGCAATCCGGAAATGGGAATCATCAAATTGCAGCCCGAAACGATGATTATCAAGGGAGTTGTAGTGAAGGGTGAAAGACCTCAGTATAAAATGTCGCCTGGAGGAGTGGAGGTTGCCGTAGAGCATACCTTGCTTTCTAAGATGGCAAACACTTTTGATGTCCTGAACCTGTTGCCACGTGTCTCTGTAGCTGGACAAAAGATATCCGTGTTTGGTAAAGGCACACCGATTGTCTATATCAACAACAAGCGAGTGAATGACAATAATGAGATTGTAAACATCACTCCCGACAATATCAAGTCGATTTCCGTGATTACAAGTCCAGGTTCAGAATATGATGCCGAGGTGGAGTCGGTAATTCGTATCCGTACCAAAGAGCGGCGTGCCAATGGGTTCAGCTTGCGTGCAGATGCTTTTGGTAAATACAACAAATGGATGTCGGATTACGAGCTTGTCAGCACCCGGTATCAGACCAAGAAATTTGAGATAGCCAATAGCTTATGGACGGGGGACTCTCATTTTGGTGAGGATAATCTTCTGAACACCGATATCAATTTGCCCGACAAGCATTATCACAACGACCAGCATTTTAATTCGGATACCAACCACCGCTTCTTGTCGGAAAAACTCTCAGCCGACTATTCGTTTAATGATAGCAATTCCATCGGTGGCTCTTATCGCTACTATGGCATGTTGAATGGCAGGTCGAATAGTGCTAGCCAACAGGATGTGTTTCTGAACGGTGTGGCACAGGGCAGCATTGAGCAGAATGAGGTTGGAAAGCCTCACCTTGGTTCACATGAGGCAGAAATCTATTATGTGGGAAAGATAGGAGAGGTAGGCATCGATTTCAACGCCACATACTATACGGTCAATAACAGACGTAGTGACGAGATTATTGAAAACAGCAAGGAGTTGGGTAATCAGGAGGTACACTCAAGCAATCGTCAGAATAGCGATATGTGGGCAGGCAAGTTGGTTGTGAATATTCCTCTGTGGAAAGGAAATATGTCTGTAGGAACGGAGCTGTCGAAGACCGACTCTCATGGAACGTTCCTGAACGAAGAGCAGTTGGTGCCATCTACAGAGACGGATATCCATGAAAGAAATGTTGCTGGCTTTGTGCAATATGGACTGTCCCTCAGCAAGTGGAACATTGGTTTGGGTGTGCGTTTCGAGAATATCATTCGCGACTATTTCTCTGGTGGAGTCAAGCAGGATGATGTAAGTAGAAGATACAGCAACTTCTTTCCTAACCTCAGCTTATCATGGAACAAAGGTAACTGGAATTGGCAGTTGAATGTCAACGAGAAAATAAGTCGTCCAAGTTATCGACAGTTGGGCAACTTCATGCAGTTTGACAACCGTTTCCTTTATGAAGGCGGAAATCCTACCTTGCAACCGGAGAAGGTGTTCAATGCTGAGGCAATGATGATATATAAATGGCTGAATGTTTCCGCAGGTTATAAATACCTGAAGGATGTGATAGAGTGGACCAAGTATATCTATCCTGGAAAGGAATTTGCTTATAGTACGTCGTTGAATTTCGACCATAAGCAGCTGCTTTATGCTTCTGTCAATGTTTCGCCAAAGTTTGGCATCTTCCGTCCTACGTGGGGATTCAATTATAACCAGCAGTTTTTCGATACCAGGAAGTATGGTGCCAGCAAGGCATTAAGTAAGCCTTTGCTGTCGTGCTCGCTCGACAATAATTTCGCTCTTTCAGAAACCATGAACGCAGCTATCAGCCTGAATGCAGCAACACCCAATGCAGATGGATTTCTTATGATGAAGAGTAATTACAGCGTCGATCTGCGGTTCGACAAGTCGTTTGCCAATCGCACATGGATCATTTATCTTTCTGCAAATGACATCTTCAAGACTACAAAGGAACGTTGGACGATGTACGGACTGGGAGCGGGTACCACAAAAGACTGCTACTACTATACTCGTAGCATCTCCCTGCAGGTTACGTATAATTTCAATGCCAAGCGCAGTAAGTATAAGGCACAGGAGCCGGCAATGAAGAAAAGAGCCGCTTGTAGTTTTTGTTAGGAAGAAACTCTCTTAAAACAATGAATATATGACAATTGGTCAAGCGAAGGCAAAACCATATTGGCTTGCTCTTTGCTTGACCGATTAAAATTTTATACACATATTTCTAAATCCTGATGGACGACATTTAATATAGGAGCTTGGAGAGCATCCTCAATAGATACAAGAGTGTCTATTGTAAATTATGTGTTCCCCGCATCCATTTGCTTATTTCCGCTTCCCGTTTTCCGAGTAGAAGGCTAGGTCTTTCTGCTTCATCCCTTTAGAAACAAGAATGTCATGTATCCTATCTACGATTTGGAAAGACAAATCTACAGACCTACGAATCTCAGGATCAACATGTTTGCGGCGTTCTTCTAAAATCTTACTTCTTCTCATTTCTTGTAAAGTTTAAATTTCCAATTATTTCTTTGTCAACTAATACAATTGTTCCATCTTTAATTCTCGATTGAATGAAACGACTTGTATCTATCAAGAGTTTTACATAGGGAGCTAGTGTGGTACTTTGTTGCCAACTTTTAGCATCTTTGACTCCTCCGTTTCCGAAAATCAGAATATTGTTAGATAATCTGATACAGTAGAGTCGAATCTTGTTACCAATATCTATTGGGATAACTCCAACACCATCTCCATAGTGGCCTTCCGGACGGAAATAACGTTCCAAAGCTCCTCGTTCGGAGATTTTGTCCAACCATGAAATGACAACATCTATTTCTTCATCGTAAGAACATCCTTCTGGAAATTTCTCAAAGAAATTTTCAAATTCAGAGAGTTCTTCTCCTTCAAGATGAATACTATAGAAGTTTATATCTTCATACTCTTCTATAAGCTCTATGTTGTACTTCTGTTCCATAAGCTTAACTTTTAAGTTATTTCGTTGCAAAGATAATACAATCTTCTTTAAGTTGTTTATAAATTAACTTAAAAATGAAGAGAAGATATGTTTTTTAACTATAATTTATTAGTCTTATAATGAAATTAGGATTATCTTTGCATAGGTTTTTCAAAAAAATAGAAGATTTCTTCATTTTAGGGGTAATTGATTTCAGGAAAGCTTGTATATAAGAGTAGAAACAAGAAGAAAATGACTTGATGACAGAAGAAAATGAACAGCGGATGGAACGGCTGTTCCACGACCATTACGAGCTGATGTATCGCTTCGCCTTTGCCTTGCTCCATGATAATGAGGAGGCGAGGGATGTTTTAGCAATCCGCTCTATGCTTCAATTTAACAGGAATTTTTCCTCTGTTTCTTTGCCATCTCCATCTTTTTCCTTAATTTTGCAGCAGAAACTCAATAATAGATATTTTTAATAGCAAAAAGAATGAAGATGAAACAGAAAAAGATAAGAAAGATAGGCATCGCTTTGGCTCTGGGCCTAGTGGTGCTCGTGGTGCTGGGACTGTATGGTGCCAGCAACTATATGCTCAATTATTCGCTCAACTATCCGAAGGAGGAAAGAATGACGGCTGAGCATTGGAAGAACAGAATGAAGAACGAGTGCCCCTGGATGATTGGCTGGATGGATTCTGTGTATCAGCACCATTGCGTGAAGGATACCTTTGTCACGATGCCGTCGGGCTACAAGGCCCATGCCATCTATCTCTATGCACCGAACACTACGGAAAAGACTGCGTGGTAGTGCATGGCTATCAGGTGCGCTCCGAGGGTATGCTGCACATCGCCTATCTCTATAATCACGATATGGGGTATAATGTGCTCCTGCCAGATCTGTATGGACATGGAGAGAGCGAGGGCGACCATATCCAGATGGGATGGAAGGATAGATGGGATGTGATCAGATGGTCGGAAATCGCCAATGAGATTTTTAAAGTGAAGGGTGAAGAACGGAGAATGAAGAATACTCGTCAGGTGATTCACGGTATTTCGATGGGTGCGGCAACCACGATGGCAGTATCGGGAGAGAAGACTCCCGATTACGTGAAGTGCTTTGTGGAGGACTGCGGCTATACCTGCGTATGGGATGAGTTTTCCGCTCAGCTCAAAGAGCAGTTTGGCTTGCCTGCCTTCCCGCTGATGAATACCACTTCCGCCCTTTGCCAGTATCGCTACGGCTGGTCGTTTGCCGAGGCTCAGCAGATAGAGCAGGTTCGCAAGAGCACCAAACCGATGCTCTTTATCCATGGCGATAAGGATGCCTTCGTGCCCTACGCCATGCTGCATCCCCTTTACGAGGCAAAGACGAAAGGCAGAAAAGCCATCTTCATCGCCAAGGGCTCCGTTCATGCTATGGCATATCGCGACCATCACGAGGAATACACTCGCATCGTGAAAGATTTTGTTTCTAAAGAAGAATAGGCTATTCTCCGATATGTTGTCCCACCACATACCCCGTGGTCCAGGCTGCCTGCAGATTGAAGCCGCCGGTGATGGCATCTATGTCGAGCACTTCGCCGGCAAAGAAGAGGTGAGGGCACACCTTGCTCTCCAGGTATGCAGGTCGATGTTGCTGAGGCTGATGCCGCCGCAGGTAACAAACTCCTCCTTGAAGGCTCCCTTTCCGTTCACCTGATAGAGGTCGTTGGTGAGGGTTTCTATCAGCAGGTTGCAACCCTTCTTTCCCATTTCGCTCCATTTCTTTTCGGGTGCATATCCCATCTTCTGAATCAGGAAGAGCCAGAGGCGGGATGGCAGATTGTAGGGGCGGATGCTTGCCAGCTGCTTCTGTGGGTTGGCGATGATGATGCCCTGGATGTTCTCTTCCACCAGCGAGCGGTTGCTCTCGTGTACCCAGTTTACGGAAATCTTAATCTGATAGTTGTTCTCGTGCAGATAACGGGCAGCATGGGATGAGAGCTTCAGCACGGCAGGACCGCTCATGCCCCAATGGGTGATGAGGAGCGGACCCTCTGCCTTCAGTTTAGTGCCCGGAATGCTGGTATATACAGGCTCCACCACCGTGCCCATCAGATTCTTGAAACCTTGTCGGCAATGTTGAAGGTGAAGAGCGATGGGATAGGCTGCTCTATCGCATGTCCCAGGTCTGAGAGATGCTTGAAGCTTTCCTGCTTCGGATGACCGCCCGTGGTGATGGCTACCCGGTGGAAGGCAATCTGTCTGATTCCGGAAACGGGATGAGAGGCAGAAGATGCTTTCTGAAAAGAGGCAGAAGATGCACCCGATAGATTTCCCTTTTCTTTTGAAACCTTGAAATCCAGGAGCAGGCGCTCATCCTCCAGTTCGGTGATGGCGGTGAGCTGGTGGTTGCATTGTATCTTCACGCCTAGTCGCTTGGCGGTATTCACCAGACAGTCGATGATGCTGTGCGAATCCTGCGATTGTGGAAACACGCACTGGTCTTCCTGCGTAACCAGTGGCACGCCGTTCTCCTCAAACCAGTCGAAGGCATGCTGGTTGTCGAATCTCTTGAAGAGTCGCTTCATCAGTTTATGTCCGCGAGGGTACGCCTGTTTCAGGTCGGAAATCTCCTCAAAGGAATTGGTAAGATTGCATCTTCCTCCTCCCGTGATTTCCACCTTGGCGAGAACCTTCGAATTCTTCTCGAAAATCGTGATGTCGGCGTGAGGGAAGTTGCGCTTGGCCTCTATCGCCGCAAAGAATCCTGCGGCACCCCCACCAATAATTGCAATATGTAGTGATTGTGGCATATCGTATTTTTTTGGATGATTAGGGTGCAAAGGTACTGCTTTTCTTTGATAAAAGAAGAAAAGTTCCTCTTTTTCTTTTGCAGATACGATAGATTTTTGTAACTTTGCGTAAAAATCATAGTATATCAAGTATCAAATAGATTTATGGCAAAAAGAGAATATGTTGAGGCCAACAAGCGTTGGCTGGAGGAAAAGGCAAAGGAGGAGGGCGTTATGGCGCTGTCTCGTGGTATATATTATAAGGTGTTGAAGCAGGGCGACCCAAAGGGTGCACAGCCTAGCCGACGCAGCATCGTGACGGCTCATTATACCGGTTGGACCATCAACGGCAAGAAGTTTGATTCCAGCCGTGGCGGTACGCCGTTCGCCATGCGATTGAGCGACCTGATTGATGGCTGGATTGTAGCCATGCAGCAGATGCACGTGGGCGACCAGTGGGAACTTACATCCCTGCCGAGATGGGTTACGGCAAGTTCTCGCAGCCGGGCATCCCAGGCGGCTCTACCTTGATATTCGAAGTAGAACTGCTGGGTGTGGGATAACCCGGATACTTGAAATTCTAAAGATCATTAAGATAAGAGTGTCTTGTCCGACTATAGTCGGTTCAATTCATCTTCCGCACTGTTCATGCCGTTGTATCTTCCCTTGCGCTTGTTGAATTTCCAGGTTACGGTCAACTTGTAGCTCCATAGCTTGTAATCCTCAGTCTGGGAGAAGTCAACGGCATGCTCGTGGGTTCGCTCCTTGAAGAGCTGCTGATGGAAGAGGTCGTTGGCACTGAAGGCAACCTGTAATCTGTCGTCCATCCACGATTTATTGGCACCAAGACTCCAGTTCTGAGTGGGGCTGAACTTCGTTTTACCCACTTGCCCTCCGTTGTCAAAACTGTAGGAGAGCGACAGCTGATAGTCGTTTGGTAGCGTGAAGTAATTGTCAAAAGATGCATTCCAAGTTGCTCCGTTGTAACTGATTAGCTCTCCATGATCATTTACGGAGAAGCGCTGGTAAGTGATGCTTGCATGGGCATTCGGACGCCAGCAGCCGAAGACGTGCCCCCAGTTGAGATTGGCCATGTATTTCTGCATCTTGTTGAAGTTCATGAATGTACTCACGTATCTTACGGGCTTGTCCTCCGGCACTTCATGAATGTACATGATGGAGTGGTCGGTACGGGTGTATCTCAACATTCCCATGAATCTTTCCACTGCACGGAGTAGGTCAGACGATAGGTGTTGACAGGCTGTAGCTTCGGATTGCTGATCTGATACTGAAAGCGCGAGGTATAGTAGATGTTCCCGCTTAGCTGACTGAAAGAAGGTCGGGCAGTGGTAGTGCGGAAGCTGAGCGAGTGATGCCACGACGGTTCTTTGAGAGTGATACCGAACGATGGAAACCATTGGTCGTAATGACGCTCCAAATTATCGGGAGATATCTCCGACAGATTGGTGTATCGGGAGGTGAGATGCTCGTATCGGATGCCTGCCCACCAGCTCCATCTGCCAGCTTCACCCTGATATTGCAGGTAAGCTGCCGTCTTGGTATCGTGGTTTTTGTATTCCGTAGTTCCAAGCATATCGGCAGAACTTTCGGTTCTACCCTTGCCTTCCATCAGGCTCCATTCGCCACCATAGTTGATGGAATGTTTGTCAGAGATGAGTTGCTTGACTTCGATTCTTCCACTATAGATATCGTAGCGCGAATTGGAACGGTTGAGGGTTTCCTGCATCTCGCTACCTTCTTTCTCCGTGATAGGCTGGCTGTCAGAATCCTTGTTCCTTGCATAGTCCAGATAAATCTGTGATGAGAAATGCTTCGACCATTTAGCCAGATGGAAGAGGTTGAAGTGGTGACTGCGCTGGTGTCCCCATTGCTGGCTCTCCGCATCGAAATACTTCATCTCGCCATCCGCATCAGAAAGTTTCATCTCGCTGTTTGTATCTTCTCCTGTTGGGTTAGGATAGCGATAGTACTGCTGCTGTTTTTCGCTTCTGCCGCCATTCAGCCAAAGCCCTTCCCATTGTATTCCCACTTCGTGCTGCTTGCTGAGCAACCAGTCGAAGTTGAGTTCTGTAGCGTTATAATTTGCCTTGTTCTTGCCATGGCGGTCGGTTCCGAAGAGATATTCGCCATCTTTGGCTCTTACGAGCGCTTCCTGTGGCTGATGCACATTGTATCGGTTGTCTGTGTAGCCGTAAAATCCTGTGAGCGAAATCTTCTTCGTTACCCAACCCAGGTCAATTCCTCGTGGTTGGTGTTCACCTCGCTCAATTGATCATACACCTGCATCTTGCCGAATATACCCTCGTCTGTTCTTCTCGTCAGGATTCTCAGTACGGCTCCCGTCGTTGCATCATATTTTGCACCAGGAGTGGTAATGAGTTCTATTTCATCTATCTGCTTCACATCGAGATGAGAGAGTTCGGCAGAAGTCGCCTTCTTGCCGTTGAGATAGATGGTGGGTGCTCCCAATCCGTTTACTTCCAGAGTTCCATCGGCGGTTTGTTTCATGCCGGGGATGTGTCTCAATACATCTTCCAGCGTTGGTTCCTTTGCCAAAGGAGTGTTGTGGACACGGGTAACTTGGGTCTCGTTTCTCATTTTGTACATCGGGCGATGACCTGTTACGGTTACGGCTTGAATCTCGGCCTCCTTATCAGCTTTGATCGAATCTTTTTCAGTCTGTACCGAGTCTGCGCAAACTCCGGATGTCGGAATTTCCCGTTTTGTGCTGTTGCACAGGTGGCAGTGGCTAGCATCGCGCATAAAACTGTTTCTTTCTTCATTTTCTTCCTTGTTTTTGTTTTCATCTACAAAGGAACAGCTTTTCGGGCTTAAAATCGCAAATAATCATTACTGAAACATTACGCTGGCAAAATAATCTTGCTTCACCTTATTATATATAGTGAAATCTTCGTACCTTTGCATCGAAAAAAGAAAAAATGATATGAATAGAAGAATCAAACAAGTCTGGCTGCTCACCATCCTTTCCTCTTTCCTGCTGATAGGCTTGCAGACCTATTGGCTCTACAATAGTGTAACCTATTCGATGGGAGAGATGGGGAAGAAAAACGCCGAAAAGGCGGAACGGGCGATTATTGCCTATCTGACAAATATCGGAGCGGCGGTAAAAGAAAAATCACATATCGGTTATGTCGTCTCGGCATATTTTTCAGACTTCAAGGGTCCCTGTACTACGGTTTGCTCTCCGCTGGATACGGATACAATCATTGGTGGAGTGGTGTATCGCAAGCGGGATTCGGTAACGTGATGGAGAAGAGAGATACTTTCGATTTGCGTGAGACGGATTCCAACAATTCTTTTGATTGCCTGAACACTTACATCACTTACCAGCTTACCCGCTTTGACAAAGCGCATTTTGATCGTTTCGTCAGTAGGAAACTGGGCAATGATTTCATCGGGGCAGAGATGAAGACGGGCAAGCATCGTCTGTGGCAGACAAGAATCGTAGAGCCTCCTACCTTGTTTCATCACGAAATGCTGGTGGAAGTGCCTTTCAATCCTATCCAGTATCAGTCGATGCAGATGAGGATGCAGGTGCCGATGCTGCCCATCCTGAAGGGAATGATGTGGCAGATGATAGGAAGTCTCCTGGTTACCATCATGCTTCTCCTGAGCATAGCTTATCTCATCAAGGTGATGCTCCTGCAGAAGAAGGTGGATAAGATGCGAAGCGACTTTGTGCATACGATGATTCACGAGTTGAAGCGCCCCGTGCAGACGCTGAAGATGTGTGTATCTGTATTCTCTGCTCAAAAGACAAACACAGAAAAGGCAGATTCTGAAAAGACAGATGAGAAGGATGAGAATGCCCTCATCATGGAGACCGTAAGAGAGGAGAGCGATAACCTGACTGCCTATCTCGCCAAACTCCGTGAAGTAATCAGGGCAGAGGAACATATCCCGCTACAGATAACGTCTTTCGATATCCATGCCGCCTTGCAGAATCTGGTGGCTTTTTATCGAAAAAACAGGCAGAAGGAGGTGAATGTTTCGCTCGATTACCAGCGCACTTCCAACCGGATGATGGGAGATAGAGACCAGCTTCTGAATGTGGTCAGCAATCTGATGGAGAACTCGGTGAAGTATTCCGGCGATATCGTCAATATCCATGTTGCCTGCCGAGATACCGGGAAGGAGGAAGTTATGATTTCTGTATCAGATAATGACATCGGCATCTCGTCCGATGAACAGCAGAGAGTCTGGACGAAGTTCTATCGCAGCAATGCTACCCGGATATGATGCAGCCGGGCATCGGCTTGGGTTTGAGTTTTGTGGATATGATTGTGAAGGCCCATGGGGGCAGAAAAATGATGCAGAGCGAAGTGGGCAAGGGAACCAAAATTTCGATTGTCATCCCGCAGCACTCCTGATGCATCCGGTTTAACGCTATCAAGAACAGAAAAAATGATCAAGATATTATTTGCAGACGATGACTTGAAGTATTCCATGTTGCTGAAGAGTTTCCTGCAGCAGCATGGCTACGATGTGACTTATGCCGGCAATGGCAAGAAGGCATGGGAGCAGTTCCCGGAGGTGAAGCCCGACCTGGTATTGCTCGACATCAATATGCCGGAGATGGATGGCTATGAGGTGGCTGAGCGCATCAGAACCATCGACCCGAAGGTGCTTATCTTCTTTCTCACCGACCGTACGGAGAAGAACGATCGACTGAAAGGTTTCTCCCTGAAGGCAAACGATTATCTTGCCAAACCCTTCTATCCGGAAGAGTTGCTGGCAAGAATAGAGGAGCGGTTCTCCATGAATGAGAGTGAGACGATAGAAGAGGAGGTGTATCATTTCGGAGAAACCATCTTCTGTTATAACAACAATGAGCTTCGTACCCGTTCCTCTCGTGTGCTCATCACCAGCCGACAAGCCGACATCCTCCGTCTGCTGGCGAAGAATATCGGTAATGTAGTAAGCAAGGAGATGATACAGGAGGCGGTGTGGGGAACCGTGAGCTATGCCAACTCCCTGGCTGTGAATGTGCAGATGACGTATATCCGTCATGCTCTTCAGCATGATGTGACCGTTAAGATTGAGTCGCTGAAGAAAAAGGGATACGTACTTACTCTCTTATCTGAAGTATAGCAAATACCTCTTTTATCCGAATTATAAAAAAGTTAATCCGAAACAGCGGCTATTTCTAGCCAGTCTGTCTCGGATCTTTTTATTTGTGGATGAAGTGGTTTATTCCTCTGTTTTTGCCATCATCTTCTCATAGAGTCCATCCACGATGGAGTCGGCGAGGGAGATGTTGGGCACCATGATGTTTTCGCACTTCAGATATTCGCATGCCTTGAGAAAGATCTCGGCGGCAGGAATGATGACATCGGCACGGTCTTCCTTCAGGGAGAAAGAAATCTCTCGCTCCTCGATGCTCAGGGGCTGCATCATCGAATAGAGACGCTTCAGTTCGGCAAGCGTCAGGTTTTGGAGTCCTGCTTGCTGTGGCGTGCCAGCTTGTTCAACTTGTTGATGTTGCCACCCGAACCGATGATCCTGATGTCGCCGTATTGCTCGGCATATCTCGTCAGGTTCTCCTTGAAGAGCTTTTCGGTTTCGGCAGTCACCTTGCCGCTCAGCATTCTCAGAGTACCCATGTTGTAGGAATAGCTTTCGGCGAGCACACCGTCATGATGATACTCACCTCCGTGGAACCACCGCCCACATCAATGTAGGCAAAGCTGCCCTCGTTGGAATCTGTTTTCTCTACCAGGTTGTTGTAGAGGAGCTGTGCCTCCTCCTGCCCCTTGATGATTTCGAGTTTGATGCCGGTTTGCTTCTCTATCTTCTTGAGCACCTTCTTGCCGTTCTCGGCATCGCGCATGGCTGAAGTGGCACAGGCGCGAAATGCCTCTACGTCATTGAGTTTCATGAATTGCTTGAAGCCCTTCATCATGTGGAGCATCATCTTCTCACGCTCCTTGGAAACCTTTCCCAGGGTGAATACATCCTTACCCAATCGCAATGGGATGCGGATGAACATGAGTTTTTTGATGCGGTCTTCCTCTCGGATTGCCTCGGGATCGAAGCGCTTGATGAGGAGTCGGGCTCCGTTTGAGCCGATATCAATGGATGCTAAATTCATCATTATTTATATGCTTTATTATTTATATGCCTTATAAAGTTCTTCCTGACTGCGGAATGGTTCGCCTTCCACAAACTCCTTGCCGCCCTTGCCATCTACCACTCTGCCGTTCATCGTATCTCTCATACCATAGGAGATGGTGCGGAGCAGGTCTGCCTGCATATCCTCGTCATATACCGGGGTGAGTACCTCGATGCGGTTGATGAGGTTTCTTGGCATCCAGTCGGCAGAACCGATGAAGTATCTTGGCTTGCCTCCGTTGGCAAAGATGAGGATACGGCTGTGCTCCAGATAGCGGTCGATGATGCCCACGCAGTGGATGTTGTCGCTGAGCTTGGCGATGCCTGGCACCAGCGAACAGTTGCCGCGAATTACGATGTCGATCTTCACGCCAGCCTTTGAAGCCTGATAGAGCTTGGTTACCATATCGGTATCGGTGATGTGGTTGATCTTCATCTTCACCCAAGCCTCCTTGCCCTCGTTGGCATTCTTGATTTCGGCATCGAGCATGCGCAGGATGCGGCTCTTCATGGAGTTTGGAGAGACGAGAAGCTCGTTGAAGCGGAATGGTGAGAATGGACGGTCGATGAAATCGAATACCTTAGCCACCTCGTTTACCAGCTTAGTACGGGCTGTCATCATCAGATAGTCGGTATAGATCTTGGCATTGCCCTCGTGGAAGTTTCCGGTTCCCACACAGGCGATGTTGCCCTTCTTTGATTCGATATAGAGCAGCTTGGAGTGAATCTTCAGTCCTTCTACACCGAAGATTACGTTCACGCCCTCTTCCTGCATGCGCTTGCTCCATTTGATGTTGCTCTCCTCGTCGAAACGTGCCAGAAGCTCTACCACGGCTGTTACCTTCTTGCCGTTGCGGGCAGCGGTAATGAGCGCCTTTACTACCTTTGAATCCTTTGCCAGACGATAGAGGGTGGTCTTGATTGCCTTCACCTCGGGTTTGATAGCTGCCTCACGGAGCACACGGATGTAGCCGTTGAAGCTATGGTAGGGTACATGGATAAAACGGTCTTTCTCACGAATCTGGTCGAGGATGCTCTCGTTGGAGAGGAACTCCGGTTTCATGATAGGAGCCCACTTCTCGTACTTCAGTTCCTTGTGTCCGCAATCTGGGAACGACATCAGATCCTTGTGGTTCTGGTATCTTCCGCCAGCCAGTGAAGCATCCAGTTCTTTGGTGTTCAATCGCTCACGGAGTTTCTTTTGGAGTTCCTTCGGCATCTCCTGATCGTAGATTACGCGCACGGCTTCACCCTTCTTACGGCTGTTTACACCCAGTGCAATCTTCTCCATGGTTCCGAAGTCGGCATCATTGTCCATCTCCATTTCGGCATCCTTGGTAAACTTGAAACTGAAAGCACGGTAGGTGCTCTCCTTGAAACCGAGGAATACCAGAGGTAGACAGTATCTGATTACATCGTCCAGATACATGATGTTGTCAAAACCCTCGCTTGCCGGCACCTTTACCCAGCGTCCGTAAACTCTATCTGGTACCTTTACTACGGCATATTTCTTCTTCTTGTCATCCTCAGCCTTTTCTACGGCAAGGTAAATGCGGTTGTCCTCCAGTGTGGAGAGGTCGTCTATCTCGTTGAGCCAGATAGGGTTGACAGAACCATTGAGCTTGTCGTAGAAGAACTGCGTAAGGAATTCCTTCTGCTCGTCGTTGAGCTGGTCTTCGTTGAGCAGGCGAACCTTGTGTACTTCAAGCTCTCGGAAAACCGTATCCACCGCCTCAGTGTATTCTTTCGAATAAGATTCATTGAGTTTATTAATTGCTTTAAGTGATTTCTTAATCTGCTGTTCGGTATCCTTGTCGAGCTTCTGGTTGAGCATGCGGTTGAGTGATGCCACGCGGACACGGAAGAACTCGTCAAGGTTATTGGAATAAATACCGAGAAAAGAGAGACGCTCCAACAATGGGACGTACTCTTTCTCTGCTTCCTGGAGAATGCGATGGTTGAAGTACATCCAACTGATATCGCGTTCTACGTATGCCTTTTTGAGTAATTCTTCTTTGGTCATAGTCGTTTGCTAATTATAGAGTTATTTAACTTTCTAATGTCTTTCCATACGCCCTGGGCTAGGGGCTTTTGGGCTTTCAGCCCGTTCTTGAACCACATTCGAAAGTTTGTGGGTTATTTTATTTTTGTAGACTCTTTCTTATTCTTTTTTTCAACTTCTTTTCTGGAGCAGCTTCCTTCTTCTCTAAGTCAGCTTTCTTTTCAGAAACTTTCTCGTCCTTCTTGTTCTTAGAAGGTTCTTTAGAGTCTTTGCCTGGTACTTCCAGAACGAGGAAATCTGTATCTCCGTCGATAAAGTGAAGCTCTTTACGGAAGAACTTGCTGCTGCCTGCTGGAACGATGATGTCGTGCAACTGGTCGCAGTCATCGAAAGTATGACGGCTCAACTTTTCTGGAGTTCCTGCGAAAGTAATCTTCTTCAGTTTGTCGCATTCAGCGAAAGCGTATGCTTTGATAGCTTTCACGCTGGCTGGTATATAAATGTTATCCAATTCATCACAATCATAGAATGCATCATGTTCAATCTCCTTCACCGTACTAGATGATGACATGAGCCAATTGTTTCTTGCCACGGAAAGCCATCTCTCCGATAATCTCTACTCCCTCAGGAATCGTAAAACTGGCATCATGGTTCATGTAGTAAACCAAGCGCTTCTTGTCGGCGGTATAGACTGCCCCGCCGTCAAACTCAAAATTATCGCTGTCAATCTTCTGTAAGGCGAGGTTGAGAACCAAGTTTTCAAACTTGCCGTCTTTTTGGACTTCTTCTTGAGAATCTCCAAAATTGCTTTTTTATTTTCCTTCATATAATCATATATGTTAATTGTATTTCTTTTCGGTTGCAAAGGTACGGCGATATTTTTAAACTAGAGCGAAAAGATGGTTACATGTTTATGACGATGATGTTACATCGATATTACGGGCGTTACAATCATATTACACGCTTTATAAACAGGCAATGTAACACATTTGTAACACTTATGTTTTGTGAAAGAAACATTTTATCCTTATCTTTGCAGCCGAAAAGAAATAGAATGGCATCTTGTAGGATTTCGATTCATAACGGGATTGCTTTCTTGTTGGTAACAATCAATTATGCTATATATATAATAAGGTGAAAATGAAGAAGAAAACGTATCTGTTGATGGCACTCGCTATGGTGTCGATGGGAATGAATGCCCAAAACTCAGAAAAGAGTTCTCTTGGAAACGATGTGCCTGAATTCGTAAAGACTATGAAGATAGGTGGAACCATCCGTTCTAAGTATGAATACCAGACCGAAGAAGGGGAGGGACGATTTGAGGTACGTACGGCCCGTATCAATGTAGCAGGAAATGTAACAAAGGAGGTTAGTTATAAGGCTGAGATTGATCTCTGTGATGAGGGTAAGATCAAGATGCTCGACGCTTATACCCGTATCAAGCCTTGGAAGACACTGCAATTCACCATCGGTCAGGAACGCGTACCATTCACTATTGATGCTCACCGTTCTCCTCATCAGCAGTACTTCGCCAACCGTTCGTTCATCGCCAAGCAGGTGGGCAACGTGCGCGACGTGGGTGCCGAAATCGGATACACCTGGAATGTAGGTTTCCCAATCGTGGTGAATGCCGGTATCTTCAATGGTTCGGGCTTGACCAACCAGAAGGATTACTGGACCAAGGGCGTTAACTATTCTGCCAAGGCTCAGTTCCTCTTCCCGAATGTGAACCTGGTGTTGAGTACCCAGAAGATCAAGCCATCTGATGTTACGGTAACGATGTATGATGGTGGTATCACCTTCCACAAGGGCGGTTTCATTGCTGAGGCTGAGTATCTTTACAAGCATTACAGCAAGGATGCTTTCCACGATGTTCATGCATTCGATGGTTTCGTATGCTATGACATTCCGGTGGCTAATCCTAAGAGTCTCATCAGGAAGGTTTCTCCTTTGGCAAGATATGATTTCATGAGCGACCACAGTGATGGTACAAGATATGGCGGTTCTGATACGGAACTGGGTGCATTGAAGATCAATGATTATAAGCGCCATCGTGTTACGGGCGGTGTAACCCTGAGTCTTGCCAAGCCATTCATCTCTGATATCCGTATCAACTACGAGAAGTATTTCTATCGTAAAGGTGGTATAGCTAAAGTTTCAGAAAAAGATAAGATTGTTGTGGAGTTCATGACAAAGTTCTAATAATAGTTTATAGTTAAGAGTATAGTTTATAGCAACAGTCATCTATAAACTATAAACTCTTAACTATAAACTCCTTACAGCATTCCCTTAGAGCTAGGAAGCTCGAAGTGGTAGATGTCTCTCTTTACCGCCATTTTCAGCGAACGGGCAAGCGCCTTGAAGATGCCTTCTATCTTATGATGCTCGTTCTCGCCCTCAGCCTTGATGTTGAGGTTCATCTTTGCTGCATCACTCAGACTCTTGAAGAAATGCTTGAACATCTCGGTTGGCATTTCGCCCACCTTCTCTCTATGGAACTCGGCATCCCAAATCAGCCATGGACGGCCACCGAAATCCAATGCTACCTGACAGAGACAGTCGTCCATCGGCAGACTATAGCCGTATCTTTCTATTCCGCGCTTATCACCTAAAGCCTGCAGCAGGCATTCGCCCAGTGCAATACCCGTATCCTCAATGGTATGATGCTCATCCACATAGAGGTCGCCATTGGTATGGATGGTGAGGTCCATCATACCGTGCTTGCCTATCTGTTCCAGCATGTGGTCGAAGAAACCAAGACCGGTAGAAATGTCGCATTTGCCTGAACCATCGAGATTTACCTTGATGTAGATATCCGTTTCCTTGGTGGTGCGCTTCACCTCTGCGATACGGTCGCCGGCAAAGAGAATCTCGGCTATCTTATCCCAGTCCATGCCGTCTTTTCCGAGAATCAGACTCTTGCAACCCAGGTTTTCTGCAAGCTGGGCATCGGTTTCACGGTCGCGATTACATAACTGTTTGCCATATCGTAGGCAGGGTTATCGATGTATTCGGTCAGCATGCCTGTTCCTGGCTTGCGCATCGGTGAGTTATCCTCAGGGAAGTGGCGGTCGATGTGCTGCTTGGCGAAGTGGATGCCCTCGCTCTCCAGGGTCTGGATGATGAAGTTGTGGACTGGCCAGAAGGTATCTTCCGGAAAGGAGTCGGTGCCCAGTCCGTCCTGGTTGCTCACCATCACCAGCTCGTAGTCGGTGTGCTGGGCAATGAAGGCGAGGTTGCGGAACACGCCCTTGGTGAATACCAGCTTCTCGAAGCTGTCAATCTGTTCGTCCTCTGGTTCCTGAATCAGAGTTCCATCGCGGTCGATGAAGAGTAATCTTGTCTGTTTCATGTCTCTTATATATGTTAATACGATTAATATTTTTCAATTTCTGCGGTTGCCATCTTCTGGCTTTCCTTCATTCTCCGTTTCTCTTCGTCTTGCACCTTGTAAGAGCCGAATTGATAGGCAAGTGAAATGCCGAGCCAGCTCAGGGCGTAGATGATGAGCAGGAAGGTGATGGTGAACACCAGAAAGAGGAGTGGGGTGAAATAACCCGGCACACCGAGCGGGTCGCCATCAAGTGCACCGAGCTGTGAATAGAACTGTGCGATGATGAGGATGATGGAAGGCAGGGCTGCGATAAAGGTAGCGATGCCTACGATAATCATGCCGAGAAAACTGGTCAGAAAGAAACCTCCGAAGTGGCGGAGAATGCTGAGGAGGGATTTTCCTATCTTGCGCTTTTCGCCCTTAGGACACAGTTGCTTTCTTGGCAGAAGATGCCAGAATGATACGATAGCCATTACGATAGTGGCTCCGTAAATGATGGTTTGCAGAATGAACGAAGCCATCGGATTCACGGCTCCCCAATCGTGAAGCGGTTTGTTGGGGAGGAGGAAATAGAGTACGATAGCCAGCAATACTGCAAATGGAACATGGGTAGTCCATGTCTGTTTTACGAGTGATCTGAAGTCACTTGTTATGGTATCGTATGATGCTCTCATGCAGGAAGTTATACTTCGGTGCTTAAATAATTCATTTACTTCCATAACTATCTTGTTTTAATTTCTAATTATCGCTTTTGTTTTTTACCTTTTTACTTTTTTACCCTTTTACCTTTAAAAGTTTCTTCTGAATTCAGAGCAGGTAATGGCGGTAGCGATAGCCACATTCAGACTGTCGGCTGTAGCTCTACCTTCCGGAAAGTTAGGGATGAGCAGCTTGTGGTTCACCTTCTTTACCAGAGCAGGCGAAATACCTTTTCCTTCGTTTCCCATCACGATAAGTCCACGGTTTTCGAGTTTTTGCTGATAGATGTTGTCGCCGTCGAGCAGGGTGCCGTAAACGGGAACGTCGGCAGAAAGTGATTCTACCAGTCCCAGCAGGTCGCCGTATTCTACCTTCACTCTTGCTATGCTGCCCATCGTAGCCTGAACCACCTTCGGATTGTATACGTCGGCAGTATCCTGACTGCAGTAGATATGGGTGATGCCAAACCAGTCGGCGATGCGGATGATGGTGCCCAGATTGCCCGGGTCCTGAACGCCGTCGAGCGCCAGACTCAGTTCGCTGGTATTAATAGAGTAATCTCCTGATGTTGCCTGTCTGAATACGGCAAGCACCTGCTGCGGATGTTGCAGGAAACTCACCTTCTTCAGTTCTTCATCAGTAACCTCTATTACTTCGGTTTCAGCCCCGAAGTGTTTGCCCCGGAGCCATTCGCCGGTAGCCACAATCAGGTCGGCAGGTTGCAGAGCGAGCAGATCGTCTACCACCTTGAAACCTTCTGCCACGAACTTTCCTTCTTTATTTCTGTTCTTCTTCAGTTCGAGCGAACGTATGTACTTTATTTTATTCTTGCTAATCATTTATTGTCATCTATTGTCATTAATGGATGCAAAGGTACTCAATTTTCTTTAAAGTGGCAAAATAGTTGTATTAAATTTTGGAAAAGTAAAAAAAAGGCTGTATATTTGCACCATATTTTATAAAATAGGAGATTTTAGTATGAATACAATTGCTTTAGATAATAAGACATACAATAATATAGAATGGTATGCTCGGCAGAAAAATATCAGCGTAACTGAGGCTGCGATATCTGTATTGAACTCTTTCTTGGATAAAATCAAGCCTAAAGAACATCAAAAGGACAAGTTTTATATAGCTCCTGAGGTGAAGGCTTTAGAGGTAGGCTTTCAGTGCCTAATGAATTGTCTGATGATTATAAGAAAGAAATGGGTGAAATTTTAACAGAGAAATATTTATGAAATTGTTTTTAGATACTAATGTCTTAATTGATTTTATATTAGAACGCCCTCAGTTTTACAATGCAGCAGCAATGATAGTATCTTATGCATTTGAGAAGAAGGTCTCTATTTGTGTATCATCTTTATCGTTAGTAACTGCTAATTTTATTTGTATAGAACGCTGTAGTATGCCGATAGATGTTTTTCGTAGAAAGATAGATTTTCTGCGTAATTTTATGGAAGTTTGTTCTGTTGATTCTTCTGATATTTATCATTCGTATGATTTGGGATGGAAAGATTTTGAGGATGGAGTACAATATTATTCTGCAATACGTTCGGGGGCTGATTATTTAGTAACCAGAAATGCTAAGGATTTCGAAAAGAGCGATATTGAGGTTGTTTCTACTGATGAAGCATGTGCCTTATTGTAAATTTAAGATAGATATTTTGAAAAAAGAAACGATTTCATTACTTGCCTTGCCGCTGCTCATAGCATCTTGTTCTTCAAGCAAAATGGTGCCGGAAGGGGAGTATATATTAAATAAGGTGGAAGTGAAGAGCGACTCGGCAGGGTATAATGCCGGGGCGCTCAAGCAGTATGTGCGCCAGAAAGAGAAGCCGAAACTCTTCTCGCTCTTCAAGAATCCTTTCAGCAAGAAGCCTGTCATCTACGATACTTTGCAGGCGCGGCTCTCCTGTCAGGATCTGCTTACCGCCATGCAGAACCAGGGCTTCATGCATGCCGGGGTGTCGCTCTATACCACCAAGAAAGGAAAGAAACTGGATGCTACCTATCTGTTGCATCCCGGAGAACCTTTTGTGATAGGTAAGGTGAAATATGAGGTGGAAGATGAACATATCCAGCAACTTCTGCATCTCGATAACCCCGATAATCAGCAGATTAAGCCGGGAATGAGATTTACGGTAGAAACATTGGATAATGAGCGCAGGCGTATCTCCAGCCTTCTGACCAATGATGGCTATTTCCGCTTTCATAAAGATTTTATCCAGTTTTCTGCCGATACGATTGCGGGACAGAAGGATATCGCCCTGACGCTCCACCTGATGAAGTATAAGACAAACAGTAATGCTCCTGAGGTTGATCATCCCCGATATGAAATCAGAAACATCAACTATCTGAGTAATGACAGCGACCGAATTCATCTGCGCCATCAGGTTTTGCTCAATGCCACTGCCCTCAGAGAAGGCCGTCCCTACAGCGCCGCTGCCTTGCAGCGCACCTATAACAACTTTGCCCGTCTGCAGGCGGTGAAGTATACCAACATCAGTTTCTCTGAAGTCCCTGACAGCAACCAGGTTACGGAGAACGGAATGGAGAGGGACAGCATCAGCCGGCAGATGGATTGTAACATCCAGATCAGTACCAACAAGCCTTCTACCATCGCCTTCCAGCCGGAAGGAACCAATACGGCGGGCGACTTGGGAGCTGCTGCATCGCTCACTTATACCAACCGAAATCTCTTCAGAGGTAGTGAGCAGCTGAGCATAGAACTTCGTGGAGCTTACGAGGCTATTACCGGTCTGGAGGGGTATCAGGATCAGAACTATACTGAATATTCGGTTGAAGGCAAACTGGTTTTCCCTCGTTTCTTGGCGCCTTTCCTTTCAAGAAATTTCAGAAGGAGACAGACGGCAAACAGCGAGTTGTCGGCAAGTTGGAATCTTCAGAACCGTCCGGAGTTTCATCGCCGCGTATTCTCTACTGCCTGGCGTTATCGCTGGACAGAACCGCGTCATCACCTGGCTTGGCGTTTCGACCTGCTCGATCTCAACTATGTGTATATGCCATGGATATCCGAGACTTTCAAGAGAGACTATCTCGATAATGCCGAAAACAGAAATGCCATCCTCCGCTACAATTACGAAGACCTGTTTATCATGAAGATGGGTTTCGGTTTGAGTTATAGCGATGGGGTAGATGCTGTGCGAGTGAATGTAGAGAGTTCGGGCAATCTGCTGAGTGGTGTTTCCAAGGCTTTCGGTTTCAAGGTGAACAGCCAGGGGCAGCGTACATTATTTAATATAGCTTATGCCCAGTATGCCAAGTTTGATGTAGATTATACCCATCTGATGCAGTTTGATAAGCGCAATGCTCTGGCGCTGCATGCGGGCATCGGTGTGCTTATCCTTACGGCAACAGTACGGTGCTACCTTTCGAAAAGCGTTATTTCTCAGGTGGTGCCAACTCGGTAAGAGGTTGGGGCGTAAGAGAATTAGGTCCGGGCAAGTTTAAGGGAACTGACGGTAGAATAGATTTCATCAACCAGACGGGTGATGTGAAGCTCGACTTGAATGCCGAATATCGCACTTCGCTCTTCTGGAAGTTTGAGGGTGCAGCGTTTATCGATGCCGGTAATATCTGGACACTTCGCAATTATGAGGATCAGCCTGGCGGCCAGTTCAAGATAGATGAATTCTACAAACAGATAGCTGTAGCCTATGGCTTAGGTCTCAGGTTGAATTTCGATTACTTCATTCTCCGTCTGGATATGGGTATGAAGGCAATCAATCCGGCCTACGGAACGAAGGAAGAGCATTGGGCGATTATCCACCCGAAACTAGACCGCGATTTCGCCTTCCATTTCGCAGTAGGTCTGCCGTTCTAAATGCAGCTAATAGTTAATAGTTTATAGTTAACTGAACTTTCGCATATCAGGAAGTTAAAGGAGTTAAGGAAGTTAAGGAGTTAAGACGTATGTCTTGCTACTTAAAAAACTACGCCAAAAAGACTATTGTCTTAACTCCTCAGCGACCGTAGGGAGCGATAACTTCTTTAACTCCTTTAACTCCTGAACTTGCGAAACTCCTTACTTTTTTCAAGGCAATTTGTCCAGTTTAATCTTCCAGAGCCCCTTTTCCATACACATCGGCAGTTGGAAATCGGCCTGTTCTATGAGCTGCGGATCCTGTCCGATACTGTCCATCTGCAGAAAATTATGAACCGTAAGGGTAATGGTGGCACTTGTTTCATCGTCACCGAAATCAATATCCGTAATCTCGATGCTGGCATCCTCCGGTTTCTGGCGCAGCTGTTCCACGTCGGTCTCGTTCACATTACTTGCAGCATAACGCAGCCAGCGCTCCGATTCCTGGGTGCAATACTTCACGGCTTTCGGGAAATGCCAGTTGAAATAATTGTTGGCAAACGAATCAGCATCAGCCTTCAGCTGGTCCTCGCTGCCTTCGTGAGGTTCACATCCCGAAAGGCTGAATATACTTGCGGTCATGCATGCCACAGCTATGCATAAACCTATCATCGACTTCTTTATCATGATTCTCAAATCTTAAAAATTCTATTTTTTGCGATATTTCGGCACAAAGATAGTAAAAAAACTTTGTAATAAGAATCTTTTTTGCTAACTTTGCATGGAAAATAACAATTAAAATGCTGAAATTTATATCCTTTGGCAGTGGAAGTAGTGGCAATTGCTATTATCTTTACACTGATACGGATTCGATACTGATAGATGTAGGAGTAGGAATAAGAATATTGAAGAAGCATTTCCATAACTATGGACTTCGCTTCGAGGATGTGCATCACGTCCTCATCACCCATGACCACGCCGACCATGTAAAGTCGGTGGGGAGTCTGAGTACTGACTATCATCTACCGGTATATACGACCCGTAAAGTACATCAAGGCATCGAGCGCAACTATTGTGTTCGAAAGAAGATAGAGCCTAACCATGCTCGTGTGATAGAGAAGAACGTAACATTCACACTGGGCGAGTTTAAGATTACTCCGTTCGGCGTACCCCACGACAGTACCGACAATGTTGGCTATTTCGTGGAGTGCGGAGGTGTGAACTTCTGTCTCATCACCGATGTAGGCCATATTACCGAAGAGATGCACGACTTTATCGGCCGTGCCAACTATCTTGTGCTCGAGGCGAACCATAGTGTAGAGATGCTTCAGCAGGGTCATTATCCCCAGTATCTGAAGGATCGCATTCTGGGAGATAACGGTCATCTGAGTAACGACGATTGTGGCGAGGCGCTTGCCAATTATGCTACACCGGAGCTTCATCACGTCTGGCTCTGTCATCTCAGCGAGGAGAACAACCATCCTGAGCTGGCACGCAAAACCGTGGAGCAGATCCTGCGCAGCAAAGGCATCATAGCCGGCAAGGACTTCCAGCTGGAAGTATTGAAGCGCAAGACACCGAGCGAAATCTATAAGCTGGTGTAGGGCAGGTGTAAAACTAAAAAGGTAGCCGATAAGGAGTTATATTGAGTTAACTCCTTATCCGGCTATTTCATGAATACGAAATAAACGGCTGCAATCAGGCAGCAGAAGGCTGCGAAATGATTCCAGTGCAATCCCTGTCCCTGGAAGAGGATATTGGCGATGATGGCGAAGACGATAAGCGATACGCATTCCTGTATCACTTTGAGCTGGACCAGATTAAATGGCCCGCCATTATCCACGAAACCGATGCGGTTGGCTGGTACCTGACAGCAATATTCGAAGAAGGCAATGGCCCAACTGAAGGCGATGACACCGATAAGAGGCCAGTTGCTGCTCACGCCCGTTTGTTGCAACTTGAGGTGTCCGTACCAAGCCAGCGTCATGAAGATGTTGCTCAGCACCAATAATAATATAGTATACAATCCGTTCATAATCTTATCTTTTTTGCGGATGCAAAGGTAATATATTTTTTTTAACCCTCCAAATTTCAGGGAAGTTTCATTCCTTTTTTGTTTTGATATGGCTGTTTTAGGCAGATAAATCTCCGATGTTCTGATATTTATCTCCGAAATATAAGTGTACTGTTTGCGTATGACCAGTAGGCTGTTCCCCTGTGTTTATCGGCATTTTTATTTGTGTTGCCATAATTGTTAATTTTAAATATTTCATGTGCAAAGATACAGATATTTGCTAATACTCCAAAGATTTTAAGAAGAAAAATTAATACCGGGTCGGTTTTTATACAACATAATCTGTATAATCCATTATATTTCAGCTTTCTCCGCAATTTTCTAGCATTTTTCTTGCGAATACCAATCTTTCTTCGTACTTTTGCACCAATAAGCAATGTAGATTTAAAAGCGAAAGAAATATGGAGGAAAAGAAATATCATATCGAGGAATCGAAGATAGCCGGGGATAAGGTTTGTGAGCCATCTCCTGTTTATGCATCTGTTGCATCAGAGTCTGTATCTCATCACGTGATTGATTCTGGAATAGAGCAGAAAGATGAAATTCCTGTTCTTAAAAATCATTTTAGCTATGAGGGTCTTTTGGATAGTATCGATTATTGTGAAACCATTAAGGATGATCCTTCTAAATGGGAATCTGTTGATACCTTTAACGAACGTTTGTATGAGGAATTCCCATGGCTGAAATAGTTGTTCACAAACTGTATGAAGAAAAGGAACGCCAGTATATTATCGATGCTTATGAGAATTTTGGTAAGAAAACAGCTTTCAAATTGGTTTATTATTATGATGAATCCTTGGATGTGGTGCATATTGTTGATATTTGGGATATGAGGCAGAATCCAAAAAGGCTCTCTGTCTCAAAATACAAGTGATTTTATATATCTTTAAAAAGCGAAAGAAATATGGAGGAAAAGAAATATCATATCGATGAATCTAAGGTAGCGGGGGATAAGGTCTGCGAGCCATCGCCTGATTATCGTTCGCAGCATCAGCAACATCGGTATCTTGGGATGAGGCTTACGACACCGATTCCTATCCTATGGGACGCTCGCTGGAGCAGGTGATGGAGCATTGCGAGAGCATTTTGGATAAGTTGGATGATCCTAATTATGGAGAGCCAATTTCCGTTTTGGATGCTGAGATAGAAAAGATGATTGCAGAATGGAAATAAAAACTGATGCCCTTTTCAAGAAGGAGATAAAAAAAGTGTATTGAGTATGCCTTGCAAGAGTTTGGATTAAAAACTGCTCGTAAGTGGCAAACACAATATAAGGAAATTAAGCGTTTATTAGAATTTATGCCTAAGCGTTATCCTATAGTAGCTCATTTCCGTAATGAAACAATGGAGTTTCGTGGTGCCACCATCATGAAGAACTTCAAGATTATCTATTTCTATAATGAAGAGAAAGATATCATCTGGCTGGTGGATCTCTGGGATTTGCGCCAAGATCCTCGTAAGCTGAACATGCGAGCCAGGAGGATAGAAAGAAAGGATTATCATTAGTTTTTATGATAAACAAAAGAACCCGCCAGGTGTCCCAACGGATTTTGAATTCGGTAGGACACCTGGCGGGATGTTTGTTTGGAGTTGTATTTTACAAAGACTCATCCACTTCTTTCCAATCTATCAATCCCTTGCCTGTTTCATCGAGTTCCACGGCCAGGGCGATAACCTTGCGCTTGTCGGCCTTGAATGGTTCTGTGTAGCTCTTTTCCTTTATCTGGCTCTCGGCTGCAGAAATGCCGCCATTGTTAGATAGCTTCAGTTCCAGGACGTAGATGAAGGATGGAACCTCTACAATCATATCAATCCTGCCAGTGGCTAGCATCCTTTCTACTTCCACCCTAAATCCCAAGGCTCTGAATATCGTGCTCATTATCAGTCGGTAACGCTCCTCCATATTCATGCTCGCCATCTTCTTGTTGCTGTATGGAACATCGGCGATTAGAGCCTTTAATGCCTTCTTGGCTTCAGCGGCATTGCGTCCTGCATCATTTTTCTGAGGAAGCTCTGCGCAGAAACCACTTCCGAATTTGACTTCATGGTCAAGGCAGGAACCACTACCCGGTATAATGCCTTGCGAACCTCAAGTTAGGGAAGCCCAGGATGTAAACGCCATCGTCGTACCCCTTGATAGTGAGATACCCCGACTGGTAAAGGAAGAGCTCGGCTCCGCCATTCACCACATCCGATGTCTCCAGGGTATCGCCCTCGATGAAGCAATGGTCAAAGTATTCCATCTTCATCTCCATATTATCCACGAACTTTGGCAATAGGGAAGTGGCACCTGATGAAACCCAGTAATTTCTTAATTCCCTATCCGCTAGGGCGTTGATGAGGCTGAATGGATTGAAAATATCTACCATGTTTCTGTGGCAGAAATGATATCCGTCGTAATAAGCCGTGAGCTGCTTTAGCGTCTCCTCCGGAGTCCATCCGTTTCCTTTTCCCATCGCCTCAATCTCAGGCATGAAGTTTTCTGCAACTTCCTGTTTCGAAATACCGCAGATGGTAGCGTATGGTGCATCAAACTGATGTTGCTCAGGTTGTTGAGTACGGAGAAGAGGGAGATTTGTGTGAACTTGGTGATGCCCGTGATGAAGACGAAACGCTCGTGTTCGTCTTCTTTTTTCAAGACGGCAAACACGGACTTGTAGATGGCTGTGCAGGCATCATGCTGAGGAGTCTTCCAGGAGTGCTGCAATGGAGAATCATACTCATCGATGAGGATAACCGCCTGTTTTCCGGTATTTTGAAACATCGTTTCGATGATGTTCTGGAAGCGGACGGCAAGGGAAGCCTCCGGGCGTACGGCTACTTCATACTTCTGTTCGTATTTATAGAAGCATCGTCGAGATAGGAGTTGAGTTCTTCGGGGGTAGCTCCTCCGCAACTCATGTCGAGTCGAATGACGGGATAGCAGGTCCATTCTTTCTCCAACTCCATCACCTTCAATCCTTCGAAGAGTTCCTTTTTCCCCTCGAAGTAAGCCTGGAGTGTATCCACGAGAATCGACTTACCGAAGCGGCGTGGGCGGCTTAGGTAATTATACGTTTTATTTCTGTTGGCAAGTTGCCAGATGATATCTGTCTTGTCAACATATAGGTATCCTTCCTTTCTAATTTTTTCAAAAGATTGGATACCTACGGGCAATCTTCTATCGTTCATTTCTGTCATAATCTTATCTCCTATGTTTTCAGAACAACTTTTGCGAACTATCCTCTTTCCATAAATTCTTTCTGCAAAGATACGATGAATATTTTGATTTTGCAAGAAAAATGGGGGATAATATAAAAAAGGTGGCGAATCTTTTTGTTATCTCTGATTTTTGCAGCATCTGGATTGATCCGCATAATCCGTTAAATTTCAGTGTTCTCTGCCATTTTCTATAAGTTTTTCTTGCGAGTTCCAATCTTTCTTCGTACTTTTGCACCAATAAGCAATGTAGAATTTAAAAGCGAAAGAAATATGGAGGAAAAGAAATATCATATCGATGAATCTAAGGTAGCAGGGGATAAGGTTTGTGAGCCATCGCCTGCTTATCGTTCGCAGCATCAGCATCATGGTATCTTGGGATGAGGCTTACGACACCGATTCCTATCCTATGGGGCGCTCGCTGGAGCAGGTGATGGAGCATTGCGCTGAAATAGACAAGCACTTGGATGACCCGAACTATGGTCATCCTGTTGATGATTTGATTGCAAGATTAGAACAGAAGATTGAGCAATGGAGATAAAGACTGATGATTTGTTTGATAGCGAATTTGACAAATGTGTGGATTACGCTTTGTTGGAATTTGGCAGAAAAACAGCTAAAAAGTGGATTGATAGCTTGATTGCTATTAAACACCAATTGAGCTGATGCCAGAACGCTATTCTTTTGTGCCAGAACTGCAGAAATGGAGAAAGTATCGTGGTGCCACCATCATGAAGAACTTCAAGATTATCTATTTCTATAATGAAGAGAAAGATATCATCTGGCTGGTGGATCTCTGGGATTTGCGCCAAGATCCTCGTAAGCTGAACCTGCGAGCCAGAAAGATAGAAAGAAAGGATTATCATTAGAATTATAAAAGCGAAAGAAAATGTGGAGGAAAAGAAATATCATATCGATGAATCGAAGATAGCCGGGGATAAGGTTTGTGAGCCATCTCCTGTTTATGCATCTGTTGCATCAGAGTCTGTATCTCATCACGTGATTGATTCTAGAATAGAGCAGAAAGATGAAATTCCTGTTCTTAAAAATCATTTTAGCTATGAGGGTCTTTTGGATAGTATCAATTATTGTGAAACCATTAAGGATGATTCGTCTAAATGGGAGTCTGTTATCGCTCCCTACGGTCGCTGAGGAGTTAAGACAACAGTCTTTTTGGCGTAGTTTTTTAAGCAGCAAGACATACGTCTTAACTCCTTAACTTCCTTAACTCCTTTAACTTCCTGATATGCGAAAGTTCAGTAAAATGAAAGTTTTATCAAAAAATATCCATAAAAGTTTGGTGGTTTCAGAAAAATGTATTACCTTTGCACTCGCTTTTGAAAACAAAGCTTTTAGCAGAGGCACCCTTAGCTCAGTTGGTAGAGCAACTGACTCTTAATCAGTGGGTCTAGGGTTCGAATCCCTAAGGGTGTACAAAAACTCCGAAGAATCAATCTTGGTTCTCCGGAGTTTTTATGTATGTCCGGTATGAGGTAACCACGGCTCCGTGAATGTTGGTGATATATCACAAATTTGCAGAATTTGAGAAAAAATAAGTAAGATAGTCTTGCTTTTTCTGTTTTTTATAGTATCTTTGCAACCGATGAATAGAACAGACTTGACACAAGGTAACATTTGGGGGAATATCACGACTTTTCTGTTACCTTATATTCTGGCTTATTTCCTACAGATTCTCTATGGTTTGGCCGATCTTTTCGTGATAGGTAGATATTGTAATGTAGATAGTACTACGGCTGTATCTAATGGTGCGCAGGTAATGTATTTTGTTACTTGCGTAGTCATTGGGCTGGCTATGGGTACCACGGTTAATACGGCTCATGCTATCGGTGCAAAGGATCAGCATAGGGCTTCCCGGGTTATTGGTAATACTGCTACCATGTTCTTTACCTTGAGTATTTTGCTGGCGCTGGTGTTGCTTTGTTGCCGTGATGGTATTGTCCGATTGATGGATACGCCACCCGAGGCTGTGGTAGGTACCCGTGATTATCTCATGGTATGCTTTATCGGCATTCCGTTCATCATGGCATATAATGTGATAGCCTCAATCTTTCGTGGGTTGGGCGATTCGAAGAGTCCGATGTATTTCGTAGCTGTGGCATGTGTGGTGAACATCCTTCTCGACTTTTTCTTTATCGGATATCTGGGGTGGGGAGCCCGAGGCGCGGCATTGGGTACTACCTTGTCGCAAATGTTCAGTGTGATGGTAGCCCTCCTTGCTATCAGGCGTCATCGTGAGGTATTTGATGTTCACAGACATGATTTCCGTCCGAACCGTCAGACGGTAAAAAGTATTCTGAAGATAGGCTTCCCGATAGCTATGCAGGATGGTTTCATCCAGTTGGGCTTTCTTGCCATTGCCGTAATTGCCAATGGACGAGGCGTGTATGATGCCGGTGCTGTGGGCATCGTAGAGAAGTTTATCGGTCTGGTTTTTATTCTTCCTTCTGCCATGCTGTCTACCGTTTCAGCCATCTGTTCCCAAAACTATGGTGCAGGCAATGTAGACCGTGTGCTTAAAACTTTGCGCTGTTCGCTTGTCATCATCTTTGGTTATGGCATTCTGATGATTGCCGTTTGGGAGATTTTCCCGGAGGTGGCAGTGGGTATCTTTACCGATGATCCTGTTGTAGTAGAAAAAGGAGCCGTTTATCTGCAGGGATATATTTATGATTGCCTTTTTGCCGGCATTCACTTCTGCTTCTCAGGCTTGTTTACACCTGCGGCTATTCCATCATCTCTTTTGTTTATAATTTCCTGTCGGTCATCCTGGTAAGAATTCCGTTGCTTATCTTGCCTCAGAGATGTATCCGGATACGCTCTATCCTATGGGTATCACGACGTGGTTCGGTTCGCTGTTCTCTGTTATCATCTGTGTGGTTGTATACCGCTGGATGGTCAAGCATCATAAGTTCAGTCATTCCATCGTTGCTTCCTGATTCAGGCAGGATTATTCTTTTAACAGCTGTTTCTGAAAGCACTAGGAGACATTCCCGTCTTTTGTCTGAAGAGGCGGGCGAAATGGTTGGGATAGCTGAAGCCCAGTTCTCTGCAGGTGCCGTAGCTGCGGCTCTTTATGTTGCCGGTGATGGCCCATGAAACAGGATAAAACATGTATCAGAAGCAATAATTTCGCCAACTGCCACAACGAATTTGGGTCAACTGCCACAACGAAAATGCGTCAACTGCCACAATGAATTTGGGTCAACTGTCACAACGAAAATGCGCCAACTGCCACAATGAAATTGCGCCAACTGCCACAATAGAATAGAAAAGCAACAAAGTTTAACCATTTTATTTGCTTGATATTCAATAAAATATATTATTTTTGCATCAGAAATTAAAAATGAGATTTTATGAAAGAATATAAAGCAAGAATTGCAGATAAAATTTTGGCAGAAAAACTGGATGCGATGGGGGCTGTTTTGATAGAAGGTCCTAAGTATTGCGGTAAAACTACTCTAGCCAGCCAACAGGCTAAAAGTATCCTGTCTATGTCTGATCCAGATACTATGGAGCAGAACATTGCTATGGCCAATACCAATATCAAACTGTTGCTTCGGGGTGAAACGCCACGTTTGATAGATGAATGGCAAATAGCACCTAAGTTCTGGGATGCCGTCAGAAATGAAGTGGATAAGCGTGATGATGATGGGCAGTTCATACTGACCGGGTCTGCTGTACCACCTAGTTATGACGAAATCTTTCATACGGGTACGGGGCGTTTTGCCTGGCTCAAACTCAGAACGATGAGTTTGTGGGAATCAGAAGATTCTACAGGAGAGGTGAGCCTTGCCAAATTGTTCGCAACCGACAGGACCGATTACTTCGTAGAAGGAATCAATCCCATTGACTTGGAGCATCTGGCATATTTGACTTGTCGGGGTGGCTGGCCGAAAGCCTTGGATAAGAAAAGCAAACAGCAGCTTTACAGCAGGCCATTGAGTATTTTGAGGCAGTAACCAGATTCGATGTATCCCGTGTAGATGGAGTCAACCGTGATAGTGAATTGGCACGAAGGATTATGCGTTCGTATGCGAGAAATCAGGGAAGTCAGGCTACAGCAGGTACCATTTTGGCAGATATTGCCAACAATGAGAGTACTGAGGTTAGTGAGAATACCATCTATTCCTACATCAAGGCTTTGAAGAAGATATTTGTGATAGAGGATTCTACAGCCTGGAACCCGAATATGAGAAGCAAGTCGGCGATACGTACTTCTGATACCAGATATTTTACCGACCCTTCGATTGCAACTGCAGCTTTGGGAATGGGGCCCGATGACTTGATCAATGATTTGAGTACATTTAGCTTATTCTTTGAAACCTTGTGTGTGCGTGATTTGAGAGTCTATGCAGATGCATTAGGCGGCTCCGTTTATCATTTTCGTGATAAAAATGGTCTGGAGTGTGATGCTGTGGTTCATCTTCGTAATGGTAAGTATGGATTGATTGAGGTGAAGCTGGGTGGCGACAAGCTCATAGAGGAGGGTGCAAGAAACCTGGTGAACTTGGAAAGTAAAATCGATACCGATAAGATGAAGTCTCCGTCTTTCAAAATGGTGCTGACCGGTGTAGGTAAATATGCCTACCAGCGTCCGCAGGACGGCGTATATGTTGTGCCGGTAGGGTGCTTGAGAGATTAGGAATCTATTTCTTGTTTCCTTTCTCTATTAATGGTACGTTATGATATTGACTATAGATAATAGTTATTAGATATGGATAAAAGTAACCATTCTGTCATATTGATAAATCGTCAGATAATCAGATAAAAAGATGGCAGAGTGGTTACGTTTGTTTTTATTTGCTTCCCTTACTACGATTGCACTGTCGGCAAAGCATTTGGCAATTTTTGATGTCGGTTCTTCCACCTTCTCGCCAAGGCTTGATGTGGTCGCCCTCCATTAATTCAAAGTCAAACTCTTTGCCACAGATGGCACATTTATGGTTCTGTTTTTCCCATATTGCCTTCTTAACCTTATCCTTGAAAGTCCGAAGATCTAGATAACGTTCATCGCCAGTTAACACGTAAGGAATAATACCATTCGGTTTCTGAATCTCATCATCACCGATAAGATCTGAGATCCTTGCCTCCAACGCCTTGATATCCAATGGCTGTTCATGATACTTATCATAAAACAAAGCCCAATCCACTCCCTTCATGATGATTTTGAATTTCTTTATATTGAAAGTAGATATAGCCCAATTCAGTACGTTTTGAAAATAAGTCCAAAGAGGAATGGCATTCTTGTCATGTTGATGAACAGCCATATAACCAACGGCACTTTGTGGCTTTCCATTGCGGGTTTCATGATCAGCCATCCACTCTAAAGCCTTTTTGAGAAAGTCTTGGCGGATAGGTGAACCATTTACCAAATCCTTACCTAGCTTATAAGCTCCGCATTTGCTTTTGGAGAAATGATGTTTTGCATCACTAACAAAAGGACCTGCATATACTGCATTGCGGATTTCCTGCTCATTCAATGGCTTACCAGCTATATTGATGGTCTTGAACCATTCCAGCTTTTCTGACTCCTTGCCTTCGCAAACATATACAGTCAGCTTATAGTCGAGAATCTTCTTCTGAATATCAGCTGTTTGATTAAAGAAATTCTTAAAATCTAAAGCAAACAATCCTGCTACGTACTCACAAAGCGAAAGTGTGCGTTGCTGTCCGTCCATCACTTCATACGGGCATTCTGCATCATCACTTCTCTTCACCCAGTACATTACATTGAGCGGATATTCATTAAGCACGGTGTTGATGACGGCACGTTGTTCAGCTTCGTTGTAGATGAACTCTCGCTGATAAGGTGGACGGATATCCAGAAGACCATTATAGCCACGTACTCCTTGTTCTTCATTGTTGATGTAACCTTTGGTTATCTCGCCAACGGTTACTTCCAGTTGTTTAATTGTCATCATAATGTTTGTGGATATTTGTTACGGATAATGATTCTAGCATATGGTAATATGATTTTACCATTTTTCTCAATATAAAGCGAATTCATATTTGCAGTAACATGCGCTTTATTTCCTTGTGCTCTTAGTTTGTCTATTGTTTCCTGTCCCATAGTTTTTATACCTGCTTCTCGACACCAATCCGTATCACAAGCATTACCTATGATTTCGAATTGCTCAGGATTATACTTGTCCATAAATGTAACAGGAACTCCCATTAAGCCATCATAATCTCTAGGAATGTCTCCTGTCTTGTTTATATCAATTGCATCATAATTACTATATGATGGATAGTCTTCTGACGAGTAAGAACAGACTAAATCCATAGTTTCATGACGTTTGGCAATTTCCATGTTTGTAAACCAATTGACGCCAGATACACGGATCATTTTTTCTTTATGGTTGCCCGATTTAGCAACATCGTCATATGGGGAATAAAAATGAGCAGCTGCCCCCTTAAATCCATAGCCTAACCAAACTTTATTTTCTTTAATTAGCGGAAACACCTCTTTATATTTTATAGCATTTTGATGTCCTACTATCAAGAACTTCTTGTCATATTCCATTAACTGCCCAATATACTCTCGGAACAAAGAGAATGGAGGATTTGTAACTACGATATCTGCTTCTTTCAGGAGTTCAATGCATTCGTTTGAACGGAAGTCGCCAGTTTTCAATATAGACATCACGTTCTTGTCGTTCTCCAAAAGATAACGGACATCCGACAGGTCAACAGCCCCATCTCCGTTTCATCTTTTACTTCCGTAATCTCCACCTTGTAGGCAATTTTCTTTGGCTCTTCATCACCAAATCCTTCAAAATGAAGCATGAGTTCATTACCCGTTACAGGAGAACCATTATAACAGGTACAGATAAGCTTCTTCAAACCCAACTGGTTGAAGCGAAGAGCAAAATACTTAAAGAAATTGCTTTCGTAGGGATCATCACAATTACAGAGTACCACTTTCCCACGGAAGTGCTGCCAATAATGTTGCAATTCTCGCTCAATATCAGAAAGTTGAGTATAGAACTCATCCTTCTTCGCCACCTTAGCGGCATTCAGATTTTTGTTTGCCATATACTTTTGATTGATAGTTATAAGACAAGACATCTGCAAACAACTATCAATCCGCTAAGACGCAAAAAGGGCGTGATGCCTCTTATCGCGTTTAGCACGGGGCGGCGTCGGATGGAGCCCCAGATCTACCATAAGAATGCATCACGCCTATAGCGTGCTTGCATTGCTTTACCTGGTAGATAAGGGGCTTCATGCGAAACGTATATATACGAGCCACCTATCACATATTATTTCCGTGCTTGTTATTCCAAATGAGTTTCCGACGCTCTTGGCTAAACGCGAAATAATAGCGAATGCTTTTTTACCAACGATGTCTTGGAAAAGGCTTCCGCCAAATCCATCGGCAAAGGTACAAAGAATAATTGAGATTATTGTAAGTTTCTCTGAAAAAGTTTTCGAGAAAAGCGTTTCTCAATCTCTTCTGCACTTTATTATCTTCTCCTGAACTCATAAAAAATCCAATAAATTCTTTAAAAGTGTAGACTTTTGTTCTTCTCCTTGGATTAAAAAATGTTATTTTATTTTTTGCTATCAAGAAAAAGTATTAACTTTGAAGAAATTTTTAAAATAAACGATATGGATAAAACGTATTTAAATAATGTAGATCAAAACAACGCAAACATGTTGTTCGTTGGGCTAATGGAATGGAGGGTTTTATTATTGATCTCAAGAAAAACGGAGTCTTGAGATTTGTAGAGTCCTGCACTGATATTGATAGTAATGAGTGTGATAAGAAAGACATGGATATTAATTATCCATACGTAGCATCAGGTATTGTGGCGTGGTGGTTTAAGTACCATAAATCACAAAAAGAATTCGAGCTATTTGAAAAATATTACCGACAGCGTCTTAGCCAATACAGAAAAAAGAGAGAGAAGGAGCCTAATTCTTTTAATTATGATATAGAAAGTGAATTCTTGAAAACTGATTGCCTGCAAATGGAAAAAGAAGAAAGCGGTAAATGTCAAATCTATAATTATGTTTCAGAGAGTGATGGTTATACTATTAGAACGATGATTTATAATTATAATAGATATGTAGAAATAAAAAAGTTTATATATCATTTGCCTTCTCATATGCCCCCCAAAAAGAGATTAGATTTAGAATATAAAATATTATATTTTTTATATGAGCATGGTGAAAAGATAGATACGTCTATAAAAGACTCGCCACAAATTTACGATTTTAAAGATTTTAGATTATATTCTGAAGTAGAGATAACTGAGGCTAGTTTATATTTGAAACAAAAAAGATGGATTTGGTGTTTTAATGAACATGACGAATATGGGGTATTGCCTTCTTATTGGCATGAACTCTTGGATGACGGAAAAATTGCTCTGAGAGAATACTTGGAAGCTAAAGGAGAAACTTCGAATTCGGGAAATACTCATAAAAAAAATCAGTCTGCGAAGAAAGTAATGATGTTTAGGGATATTGTTCAAGGTAAGAATGAAAAGGATAAAAATGATATCATCAAACGTCTTCATGGTCGGATTGATAATAAAGGCGGTAAGTTGGTTGCTTTATATTTGTTGAAGGCAATGGATCTCGAACTAATAAGTAAGCGACCTACTGAAAAAGAGTTTGAGACTGAGTTTACTACTTGTGGCAAATGGCATAGCATTTCTACATATTTAAATCCGAATAAAAGAAAAAAAATAGAAGGAGATTTGTCTTCTATAAAGATATAGTTCTTTTTTTCATTGATTATTATTGCAAATGTTGCTTTTCTTTGCAGAGCAATATTTGGCAATATTTTTTTTCCTTATTCTTTTTTATTATGCTTAATTTTGCACCAGCATTTGCAAAGAAAAGGGTTATGCGTAGACCGAAAACCAGTTTTGCTTCTTTGTAAATAATAGGCACCCCTTTTGCAAAACGGAGGGTACTGCCGGAAAGATTTAAGGTTATGATAGATAAAATAACCTTTGACTTTGGGGCATCTGTTTTAAAAGTAGTACCGCCTCGTCTCATCGGAGAAATCCTCAATGAGTATTTACTCCACAGCAACGCCCCTCTGGCTGCGGCTTATCGCAAGCACGTGCAGGAGATGATGGCAAGTAAGGGATCTGTTGATTATATCAAGAAAGGAGAATGGTATGATTAATAAAGATTCTAAACAGAAATTGGATGAAGTCGTAGCTCAGGCTGCTCTTCAGCAGACTGAATCCCAGAAACAGGCTCAGGCTCTTGCTCCAGGGGGTGCTCAGCAGCAGGACAAGCCTAGCTTTGTCAAAGTGTCTCCTTTCAATGACTACCGGTTAGAAGGACTGAAGATGGATCCACCGAAGGAACTTTGTCCCCATATTCTGGTGGAGCATGAGACAACGATTCTCTTTAGCGGTCCAGGTGTGGGTAAAACAGCCCTCGCCACGCAGATAGCTTTTGAGTTGGCAGAACAGGGAATGCGGGTGCTTGTTGTTAACTTTGAGCTTTCGCAGCAGCAATTGGCTTTGAGATATCCCAACAAGGAGTTTCCTAATACGCTCTACCACGCTAGCATCGATTATACCAAGATGCACGATGTTACCGACCAGAACCTGATTCTTCCTGAGATTGAGCGACTGGCCGTGGAACGGAATATAGATTGATAATCATTGATAACTTTACCAATCTTTGTATCAATTCTAAGGAGGCAGCTGAAGCAGGAAACATCATGGTGAAACTGTTAGCTATGCGTATGACTCACAACTGGACCATGCTCATACTTGCCCATGTGCCTAAGCGCAAGCAGGGCGATCCGCTTACAATCGACGACCTGGCTGGTAGTAAGCTTCTCAGTAACCTTGCCGATAACGTAATTGGTTTCAACAAATCGAAGAAGGACAAGAACATGCGCTACCTCATTCAGATGAAGTATCGTTCTCTCCCAATCGAACTTGATTTCAAGAACGTGCAGGAACTTACGTTGACCAGTTCTGACGGATGGCTCCATTTTGAATATGGAGCTATGATGAGGAACGGGCACATCTGCCAAGATCAAGAGATGAGAAGGCTGAACTGGAGCGTGACATCGTGAAGGAACTCAAGCACCTAATGGCTCTTCTTATCGGGAAATTGCTGACAAATTGGGTACCAGTTTGAGTATGGTTCAGCGTGTTGCCAAGAGCAATAACTTGAACAGAAAAGGCAAATAAGCCTTATAAGAAGTAAGTATTTGTATCAGGGATGTATTATTCCGATTTTTGATACAAAATAATACTTAATTAATTGATATAGATATAGTTAGACTGTATCATGAGTGATACAGCTGCTGTATCTGATACAAAGGGAATGTATCATCTTTGATACATAATAACCTTCTGAATATCAATAGATTAATGGTTATTTTGTATCAATGCGGAAATGATACACTCTGATACATTTTTTTTATATTTAAATTTCAGTATAGTATGTATAATGATACAGAAAACAGATTTGTTTTGGAGCGTTATCGTTCCGGTGGTTCCAACCGCTATGTCTGTCCTCAATGCGGACGCAGGAAGTGCTTTACACGATATGTAGACCTGGAAACGGGCGAGTATGTGGCTGATGAATGTGGTAAATGCAATCATACGGCATCGTGTGGCTATCATTATCCTCCGCGTCAATATTTCCATGATCATCCGGAGTTTAGCTGCAAGAAAGATTACCAGACGGAATACGTAAATGGTAAGCCCTTGCTGGGATTGGGAAACAGGAGGCTAGGCTCAGATAATGACCTGAACGTTCGCAAGAACAGACTGCAGGTGCAACCGCAGGATAGACGACAGACCGAGTTCTTCAGCCTTGAATGGGTACAGAAGGCGATGCTGAGACCGAGTGCTTTCAGTATGTGGTTTGAAGGCCTGAACATCGGTGGTGATGCCCGGCAAGTGCTAGCCGATTATTGTGTGGGAGGTACTGCCCGAGACGTCGTTGTGCAGGGGGTGAACTATGGCAGGGCAGTGGTGTTCTGCTGATAGACGAACAGCAGAGGTGCATGATGCCAAGCTGATGGCTTATCGCAATGACGGTCATCGGGTACAGGGATGGGCCAACACCATGCGTTCCATCTGCGAACGTTCTCATGTCGGACCGCAGCTTCAGAATACCGAAAAGGTGCTCTTTGGACAGCATCTGCTTCCCCGCTATCCCGATAAGACGGTATGTATCGTGGAGAGTGAGAAGACATCGCTTATCTGTGCCTGCCGCTATCCGCAGTACCTGTGGCTGGCAACGGGCGGATGTGGCAATCTGCAGACTGATAAGCTGCTCCCCTTGCAGCATCGGCGACTCGTGGTTTATCCCGACAGCGGAGAGTATGACAAGTGGAAGGAGAAGATGGCTAAGAGCGGATGCCGGGATTATAGGGTGGTGGACTTCATGGAGCAGTTTGAGGCGAATACTGATATTGCCGATATCCTGTTGGGTGAGGCTCAGCAGAAACCCGAATTTCTGCTGCCACCTCCTCCAGATGTCTGCCCCTTCTAAACATAAGGTTTACGCTCCGTAAGTATCATCTTTAGAGGGCGTAAGTATAAGGGTTAGAAAAATAATTAAAATGCAAATTTAAAATATAAATATGATGACAAATTTTAAAGTAAGAGCCTATGGAAAATCAGAGCTTGCCTGGCTCTATTTTCCAACAGCCAATTCGGCTCATACGGCAGTAAACCATCTGATGGCTTGGGTGTATCGCATTCCGCAACTTGTTGACGGACTTCAGAAACTCGGTTATCGTAAGACGGCAAAGTTTTTTACACCCCGAGAGGTAGCTCTCATCATCGATTATCTAGGTGAACCATAAGAAAATCCTGATAAAGTATGCTATCTCACGCAACGTATGGTATCGTATGAATGACTTGACGGAATTTTGTATCTTTGCTGTGTAAACCAAAGGGGTTTACTCGATGAAACTCTCTACCCGATGGTGATGGATCCTATACCTTCTGAAGGAATATGGAGATGCGGAATCGGCAGTAATTAACTCAAAATTTTGAAAGGTATGATTAAGTATGTTTTGAAGCAGAACAAGAACAAGAAGAGTCTTGCTTATCTTAAGTGGTATGCTTTCCCATTGGTGGAAGAGACGATGGATTTGGCTGAACTTGCCAAGCACATGGAGGAGCACAATACCGGATTCACCGAGGCGATGTGCCTGGCATGATGACTGCCATGGTGAAGTGTATCAAGAGCAGCTCCTGGCTGGTAAAAATGTGAAGATAGACAACCTTGCCATCTTCAGCGTGGGTATCCGTAACAAGGAGGGAGCCAAGACCGAGGCTGAGTTTACTGCGGTAAACAATATTGCCGGAGTGAAACTCAGAGCCCGTGCTACTGGTACATTGAGCAATGCCAATCTTAACACTTCGGCTAGTGTGAGAAGAGCAAGCAATGTTTTTGTTGCAAGTTCAGGCAGTGGTTCAGATAGTAACATCGCTGGTGGCAATACAACTACCGGAGACAACAGTCAGACTGGTGGAAGTTCTTCATCTGAAGGTAATACCGACAGCGGTGACGGCTTAGAATAAAGCCTTCTGAGACAAAAGGCAGCCTTAAAATTAAAAATCCTCGTCCGATATTTGAAACCGGACGAGGATTTTTTTTATCCAACTTTCTCTTCTTTCAGTTTTCCGAAGAAATCGAATGAGGCATCCCAATCCTTCCAGACTGGCTCTCTGCCCAATTCCTTCAATCTCGCATTGATTACCTTGGCGGTACGCTCATCGCTTACGGTGAACTGCTCCAATGCCTGAGGATAGGTATGATAACCACCAGGATTTACCTTTGATTCTGCCGACATGGTGGTGACACCCAGTGTTGCCATGTTGTCACGGATGTAGGCTGGCTCACGGGTAGAGTAGGAGATATCTACATCGTGGTCGAAGATACGCATGGCGAAAGTTGCCTGGGCCAACTGCTTATCGGTCATAAAGCAGTTTGGCTGGAAACCTTCGTTCTGTGCAGGGCGCATACGAGGGAAGTTCACGCTGTACTTGGTCTTCCAGTAATGCTTCTGCAGGTAGCGCAGGTGATGAGCCATCATCACTACATCCGTGCGCCATTCCTTCTCCAAGCCGATGAGCACACCCATACCGATGGAATGAACGCCTGCCATACCCATGCGGTCGAAACCATCGCAGCGCCACTCAAACTTGCTCTTCATACCACGTGGTGGTAGAGCTTGTAGTGCTCGTGGTTGTAGGTCTCCTGGAAACAGATGACACCGTTCATGCCATGGTCGGCGAGGGTCTTGTAATCCTCTGTAGAGAGCGGCATCACCTCAATCTTCACGTTAGAGAAATACTTCTTGGCGATGTCGATTGCCTTGGCAAGATAAGGGGTGCCAGCCTTGGCTGGGTTCTCGCCCGTAACGAGAAGGATGTTCTCGAATGGAGCCAGCTGCTTGATAGCCTTGTACTCGTTCTCAATCTGCTCTGGGGTGAGGATGGTGCGTGCATCGGATTCTCACGATGGAAACCGCAATACACGCAGGAGTTAGAGCATGAATTGGTGATGTAGAGAGGAATGAACATCGACATGGTCTTGCCGAAGCGCTCCTCGGTATATTTGCGGGAAAGACGCGCCATTACCTCCAGGTATGGCTCGGCTGCAGGTGAAATCAGCGCCATGAAGTCGTTCACATCGCAATGGTCCTTGGCAAGGGCACGGCGCACATCATTATCGGTCATTCGAGCAATGCGCTCCGTGGTCTCCTCCCAACTGATATTCTTTAATTCGTCTGAAAACATTTTCTTACTTTTTCAAGTTTCGCAAGTTCAGGAGTTAAAGAAGTTATCGCTCCCTACGGTCGCTGAGGAGTTAAGACAATAGTCTTTTTGGCGTAGTTTTTTAAGCAGCAAGACATACGTCTTAACTCCTTAACTTCCTTAACTCCTTTAACTTCCCCACATGCGAATATTTAGTTACTTTTTAAACTTTCTCAAATCGTGTGTCAACTTGGCGGCGCAGAAGTTTGGACCACACATGGTGCAGTACTCGCCGTCTGTATGACCTGCCTCCTCGAAATACTTCAAGGCAAGCTCTGGGTCGAGAGAGAGGTGGAACTGGTCTCTCCAGCGGAACTCGAAACGTGCCTTGGAGAGGGCGTTGTCGCGGATGGTTGCACCTGGATGACCCTTTGCCAAATCGGCTGCATGAGCGGCAATCTTATAGGTTACCACACCTGTGCGCACATCCTCCTTGTTAGGCAAGGCGAGGTGCTCCTTTGGTGTTACATAGCAGAGCATGGCAGTGCCGAGCCATGCTATCTGGGCGCCACCGATGGCTGATGTGATGTGGTCGTAACCTGGGGCGATATCGGTAACCAATGGGCCGAGGGTGTAGAATGGTGCCTCGTGACAGTGGTCGAGCTGGCGCTCCATGTTCTCCTTGATTTTCTGCAATGGCACGTGACCAGGACCTCGATGAATGCCTGTACATTTTTGTCCCAGGCACGGGTAACGAGTTCGCCCATGGTATCCAACTCGGCAAACTGGGCTGCATCGTTGGCATCGGCAATACAGCCTGGGCGCAGACCATCACCCAAAGAGAGGGCAACGTCATACTGTGCCACGATGTCGCAGATATCGTCGAAGTGCTCATAGAGGAAACTTTCCTGGTCGTGGTAGAGACACCACTTGCTCATGATACTACCGCCACGGCTCACAATACCGCAGAGACGGCTATCAGCGAGATGCACGTTGTGGCGACGGATGCCGGCATGGATGGTGAAGTAGTCAACACCCTGCTCGCACTGCTCGATGAGGGTATCACGGAATACCTCCCAGTTCAAATCCTCTACCTTGCCGTTTACCTTCTCCAAAGCCTGGTAGATAGGCACGGTTCCTACCGGTACAGGACAGTTGCGCACAATCCATTCACGTGTTTCGTGGATGTTGTCGCCGGTAGAGAGATCCATCAATGTATCGCCTCCCCACTTGCAAGACCATACAGCCTTATCCACCTCTTCCTCGATGCTGGAAGTAGTGGCAGAGTTACCGATGTTGGTATTGATCTTCACGAGGAAGTTGCGGCCGATGATCATCGGTTCGCTCTCCGGGTGGTTGATGTTGGCAGGAAGAACGGCACGTCCGCGTGCAATCTCATCACGCACATATTCAGGGGTGATATGGGTATCGATGCCCAACTCCTGGCAGTTCATGTTCTCGCGGATAGCCACGTACTCCATCTCTGGAGTGATGATGCCAGCCTTGGCATAAGCCATCTGGGTGATGTGCTTGCCAGCCTGTGCACGGCGAGGCAACTGGATGTGCTCGAAGCGGAGGTGGTCGAGGCTATGGTCAGCAAGGCGCTGCTTGCCATACTCGCTGGTAACTTCCTTGAGCTGCTCGGTATCGTTGCGGTCGAGAATCCACTGCTCGCGCATTCTTGGCAAGCCCTTCTTCAAATCTACCTGATAGTTAGGGTCGCTGTAAGGACCGCTGGTATCGTAGATGTAAACCGGAGCGTTTGGCTCAGTATGAGGAATGCCGCGCTCATCCTTCACAACAGTAGGAGTGAGGTTTACCTTGGTCATTCCAACCTTGATTTGTGGGAAGAGTTTTCCCTGCATATACGCCTTTTCTCTCTGGGCGTATGCTTTCTTATCGTTTGGCATAATGTTTAAAGGGTATATATTATATTAGTCGTTGAGGAATGCGGTGAGCGGAGAACTTGCCTCAGCACAATCGCTGATGGCTCCGAGACCTGCCTCGTAAGCACGGCGACCGCAGATGACAGCCTCCTTGAATGCCTTGGCCATCTCAACAGGATCTCCGGCAACGGCGATAGCTGTGTTAACCAAGCAAGCGCTGGCACCCATCTCCATAGCCTCGGCAGCGTGGCTAGGCGCACCGATACCTGCATCTACTACCACAGGAACAGTAGCCTGCTCGATGATGATCTGCAGGAAGTCCTTCATTCTCAATCCCTTGTTGGTACCGATAGGTGCAGCGAGTGGCATCACGGTAGCAGCACCAGCCTCTTCTAGGTGCTTGCAGAGGGTAGGGTCTGCCTGGCAATATGGCAATACCACGAAACCGAGCTTTACCAGTTTCTCGGTAGCCTTCAGTGTCTCGATAGAGTCTGGAAGAAGATAGCGAGGGTCTGGGTGGATTTCGAGCTTGAGCCAGTTGGTTCCGAAAGCCTCGCGAGCCATCTGTGCTGCGAATACAGCCTCCTCGCGTTGCGCACGCCACTGGTGTTAGGAAGGAGCTGGATATTTGGGTTCTGCACAATATGAGAGAGCAGGTCGTCCTGCTTGTCTTCGAGTTCGATACGTTTCATAGCAACAGTAACCATTTCTGTTTCTGATGCTTTGATGGCTTCAGCATGAGGGCATTGTTGTTAAACTTTCCTGTGCCCAAGAAGAGGCGTGAGTTAAACTCTCTGCCTGCAATTACTAATTTTTCCATTGTTTTATTATAGAGTTGTTATTTTTGTTTTCGTTTCTGTAGGAAAGTACTTTTGGGTGATTCTTTTCCGCAGTATTCTAGGACCGTTATCCTCCGCAGAACGCTTTTACGATAACGATGTCTGCTCCTTCTGCGATGATTGTGTTTTCCCATTCATCACGAGGCACCATTTCGTTACTGATAGCTACTGCAACTCCTGTAGCTGGCAAATCGAGTTCCTGGGCTAACTCCCTGATGGTTTTAGCCTGTGTCTCGGTCTCTTTGTTGTTGATAGTTACTTTCATATTCTGTTCGTTTTATATGATGAATAATCCGTTTGTTTACGTTTTTCTATCGCCCGAAAGCGATGATAAGATCATATGTAATCAAACACGGTGAACTTCCAGATGAAAGCCTTAAGAGAAAAAATAAAACACTATCAAATATCCCTGCGACAGCATTACCTGCATCAGGTTCAATGGGTATCATCTCAGCCGAATCTTTCAGCACCCCGTGATAATCGCTTGCAAAAGTAATGATAATATCGGAAAAACAATAGAATTTCAAAAATATTTATGCTAAATTAACGCAGAATGTACCTTTCGTTTTACTGGTGTTTCTTTCTGCAATCCGGGCATTCGCCTTTGATGACAAAGGAAATAGAGTGGGGGTAAAAGCCTTCGGGCAGCTCGAAACTTGGAATATGGATATCCTCCATACAGAAGGAACGCTGGCAAGATTCGCAGTAGAAATGAATATGCCCGTCGTGATGATCGCAAGCCCCTTTTTCTTCGCAGAGTTCGTAGCAGAGTACGCCTCGCCCATCTTCGAAGGCATGTACCACATCATGTTCCAGAAAGAGGGTAAGGGTACGGAAGATGCTCGACTTGTCCATCGAAACCATCTTTCGTTCCAGATTGCTCAGACTCTGCGGGTTCTGTTCGCCCATCAGGGTCTTCATTACGAGTATGCGGTTGGCGGTTGGCCGAATGCCTTTCGATTCCAGCCTGCTGATCATATCTTGTGAGTTCATCGTTTCTTCTTTTTAAAATCTTTACTAACCGGTTGCAAAGATACAAAAAAAGCGTGTAAGTATGGTAACTTACACGCTTTTTCTTTATTTAAACGTAATTACTTTTTGCTTTCAATCTAGTTTATGCCGCAGCATGAAGGGATTGGAACCCTTATACGCAAGCACAACCACGGCTTCTGTTCAAAGCCTCACCATACATTTTCATTGCGGTCATGTAATCTGCAAGAATAGCCTTCAAGGCCTTCTTGATGTTTGCATACATTGTTTTCATAATTGTTATCCTTTTTTAAAAATTAATACTTGGCATTTCTGCCATTTCCTTTTTCCTTTTGTTCATGAACGGTGGTCAATTTTACTTGCCATCTCCATGTTGTTGTTTACATTTACAGCCTTGGCAATCATAGCCGCCACAACTGTAAGAATCATTACTGTCGTCATCATCATTTGTTTCCTTTCTTCTTTGTGGAGCCTCC
>ENA-OQER01000047-OQER01000047.1-human-gut-metagenome-genome-assembly--contig:-NODE-47-length-57576-cov-8.895960_pt1 | contig 57576 bp, 56 predicted proteins | sample MGYA00242797_ERZ504639 | MGnify/ENA primary metagenome ERZ504639 (study PRJEB26092, sample SAMD00036306) | human gut metagenome | host: Homo sapiens | study: EMG produced TPA metagenomics assembly of... | reverse complement strand
CATCTATGAAGGACTGGCGTGGTGGCCGTGCAGCTGCTGGCAACATCATCCCTTCTTCTACAGGTGCTGGCTAAGGCTGTAGGTAAGGTATCCCTGAGTTGAATGGTAAGTTGACAGGTATCTCTATGCGTGTTCCTACTTTGGACGTATCTGTTGTTGACTTGACAGTTAACTTGAAGAAGGCTGCTTCTAAGGAGGCTATCTGCGCTGCTATGAAGGCTGCTTCTGAGGGTGAGTTGAAGGGTGTACTCGGTTACACAGAGGATGCTGTTGTTTCTTCTGACTTCTTGGGTTGCGCTTTGACATCTATCTTCGACGCTAACGCAGGTGTTTACTTGACAGACAACTTCGTTAAGGTTGTTTCTTGGTATGACAACGAGATTGGTTACTCACACAAGGTTGTTGAGTTGATCAAGATCATGAAGAAGCACAACGGTTAATTCGTTGTCTCTTAACGATTAAGTATATGGCCGTCCAGCATTTTTTCAATGCTGGACGGCTTTTTGTTTTTATAAGTGAGAATTTCTTTTCATTTTATTTTGTTTTCTCAATAATTTCATTTAACTTTGCGGCATGAAATATTCGATGATAACCATATTGGGACCTACGGCGAGTGGTAAGACGAGTCTTGCTGCCGCTCTTGCAGCCAGGATTAATAGCCTGGGTGCCATTTGTCGGGTACCCCTGCCAAGGGCGCTGAAGTCATTAGTGCTGACAGCCGCCAGGTATATTGCGGCATGGATATAGGTACGGGTAAGGATCTGGCTGACTATACCATCCATGGCAAGCAGATACCTTATCACCTCATTGACATCTGTGAGCCTGGTACGAAATATAATCTCTTTGAATATCAGCAGGATTTTTATGATGCCTATCAGGATATTCAGAAGAGAGGGGCATTTCCGATATTATGTGGAGGTACAGGACTCTATATTGAGTCGGTGCTGAAAGGTTATCATCTCTCACCTGTTCCGCAGAACCCGGAACTCCGTGAGTCATTGGCTCATAAGAGTTTAGAGGAACTTACGCGGATACTGAAAGAGCTGAAGGCGAAAACTGGTTCTAATATGCACAATCGCACAGACGTGGATACAGCACAGCGAGCTATCCGGGCGATAGAGATTGAAAGCTATAATCTGGAGTATCCGATGCCTGAACGTGAACTCCCTGCCGTTGATTCGCTGATTATAGGTGTCAGCATAGACCGGGACGCAAGAAGGGAGAAAATTTCACGTAGACTTAAACAGCGATTGGATGAGGGAATGGTAGATGAAATCAAGGGACTGCTAGATCGTGGTATTCCTGCTGAAAATCTCATCTATTATGGTTTGGAATATAAGTTTATTACAGAATATGTGATCGGTAAGACTTCATACGATGAGATGTATCGCGGTCTGGAAATAGCAATCCATCAGTTGCCAAAAGGCAGATGACGTGGTTCAGAGGTATGGAGCGCAGAGGCTTTACTATCCATTGGGTAGATGCATTGCAGCCAATGGAGAAAAAGGTGGAGACGGTTTTGGAGCTGATGAGGAGCTAGGCTGCAGCCTGGAATCTGGCTTGGGCTGGCATCCGATGGAATCGGATGCAACGGTGGCTAGGCGGAAGTAATATTTCTACAACTTTCAAATTACAAAGAAGAGACAATGGTAAACGAGAATAAATGGGGGCTGCTTTATTGCCCTAGAGGAGGCTGGCGAAGTAACAAGCGCTGGGAAAAAATAGAGAAGGTGCTCAAGCAGCAGGGCGTGGATTACGACTTTGTGCAGAGCGAGAATCAGAAGAGCGTAGAAAGGCTCATCAGAATGTTTATCAACAATGGCTATAAGACATTGTCATCGTTGGTGGAGATTCTGCGCTCAATGATGCCGTAAACTGTCTGATGCAGATAGATCCGAAAGAAAGAGAAGAGGTGGCACTGGGTGTAATTCCTAACGGACTGATGAACGACTTTGCCCACTTCTGGGGATTCAGCGACAGCGATATCGAGAAGACGGTGGCGTCGCTGAAAAAACGTCGTATCAGGAAGATTGACCTCGGTTGTATCCGCTATGTGAACAAGAAGGGGGAGAAATGCCGTCGCTATTTCCTCAACTGTATCAATATCGGATTCATCGCTGCCATTATGAACCTGAGACGAAAAACCCATCATATCTTCGGTTCACGTACCCTGTCGTTTCTCTGTTCCTTCATCCTGATGATATTGCAGCGTCTGGACTATAAGATGCATGTGAAAATCAATTCGGATGTTATCAAGCGTAGAGTGATGACGATGTGTATAGGCAATGGAACAGGATATGGACAGACTCCGAATGCTGTGCCATATAACGGACTGCTCGATGTGTCGGTGGTATCTCATCCTAAGACAACCCAGCTCTTCGAGGGAATCTATCTTTTTGTGAAAGGTAAGTTCCTCAACCATAAAAGTGTGCATCCTTACCGTACCCGAGAGGTAGAGGTGCTCGATGCCCAGCATGCCCTGATAGGTATTGATGGCAGATTGATGAATACACCGGTAGGCCCATTTCAAATTACTGTAATTCAGGAGGTTATCAACTTCCTGATACCCGTATAACCAGTATGCCCGTAATAAGGAAATGTATCAAGAAAAACGTATAATGTAAAACATATAAATAAAAAATAGCAGAACTTTATCCGAGTTCTGCTATTTTTATGATTTCTTCTTCCTTTAAGATTTTGATTTTCCTTCCTTCAGTATTGATGAGTTCTTCTGCCGTAAATGCTGAGAGCGTACGGATGGCATTGCTCGTTGTCATATTACAGAGATTTGCCAGATCTTCACGACTCAATCGGATGTCAAGAGTTTTTCCGTCTTTTTCTAACCCATAAGAGTCTTTCAGAAATATCAGTCCCTCGGCAAGTCGGGCACGGATATGTTTCTGGGTGAGGTTCACGGTACGGTCGTCCGATTTACCTATTTCCACACTGAGATATTTGATAAAGAAGAAGCCGATGTTGAAACTCTTGGAGATCAGTTTCATGAGAACTGCCAGCGGGAACTGGGCAACGACGCAGTTTTCCAGCGACATGGCTGCCGTCTTGTATATCTCATCTGCAAAATAGGCTCTGAAACCAAAAAATTCAATCGGTTTGATAACACGGATAATCTGGCTCTTGCCACCGATACCTTCTTTGTATATCTTCACTTTTCCCGCTATGAGACATAGTGCATATTCGGGAGTACCCTCGTTCTTGTAGATGATTTCGTTCTTCTTATACTTCTTGATTTCCAGATGTTCTTTCAGTAAATCGAACTGGTCATCAGTGATGCCTCCCCATAGCTTAGCAATCAGCATTGCTATATTTTCTTTATCGTATTTTTCTCTAGCTGCCATGTGTACAAATCTTTTAAACTGAAAACTGAGTGCAAAAGTAATGCTTTTTCTCGAAATAATCAAGCATTTTTGTCTAAAAATATGTTTTAAAACATAAAAAGGCAATTTTTTCTAAAAATGGCATACAAAAAACTTTGTTATACCACAAAAAAGTGTTACCTTTGAAAGCAATTAATTTAGTCAACAAAAATTTAGAACCTTAATGTAGATCTATGAGTTATCTAAAATTCGAAAAGGCCCTTATGACGAATCTTCAAGAGTCGTTGCCTAAGGAGTTGTTGAGGACAAATCGATCGGGTGCATATTCGTGCTCTACGATTGTAGACTGTAATACCCGCAAGTATCACGGATTACTTGTCGTGCCGGTTCCTGAACTGGACGATGAGAATCATGTGCTCTTGAGTTCGCTGGATGTTACGGTGATTCAGCATGGAGCAGAGTTTAACCTCGGCTTGCACAAGTACCAGGGCAACAACTACAGTCCGAAGGGCCACAAGTACATTCGTGAGTTTGATTGTGATAAAGTGCCAACTACCCTTTATCGCGTAGGTGGTGTTATCCTGAAAAAGGAAGTTGTATTCCAGCATTATGAGAATCGCATTCTGATTCGCTATACGCTGGTAGACGGTCATTCGGCTACAACCCTTCGTTTCCGTCCTTTTCTGGCTTTCCGCAGTGTCCGTCAGTTTACTCATGAGAATGCTACCGCATCTCGTGATTATGCTGAGGTAGATCATGGCATCAAGACCTGTATGTATGCAGGTTATCCTGATCTCTACATGCAGTTCTCCAAGAAGAACGAGTTTAAATTCCGTCCAGATTGGTATCGTGGCGTGGAATATCCAAAGGAGCAGGAGAGAGGTTATGCTTCTAACGAAGACCTCTATGTTCCTGGCTATTTTGAAATGGATATCAAGAAAGGCGAAACCATCGTCTTTGCTGCTTCTACATCAGAAATCAAGGCGGTCAGCCTGAAGAAGCTCTTCGACAAGGAAGTGGATGAGCGTTCGCCTCGTGACAATTTCTTCCACTGTCTGGTCAATGCAGCTCATCAGTTCCATCGTCGTGAAAAGAACGATGACCGTTACATCCTGGCAGGTTACCCTTGGTTCAAGTGCAGAGCCCGCGATACATTCATCGCTCTTCCGGGTCTCACCCTCTCTATCGAGGAAGATGACTACTTCGAACTGGTGATGAAGACTGCCATGAAGGGATACTACGAGTTTATGGAAGGCAAGCCGGTCAGCGTTCATATTGCTGAGATAGAGCAGCCTGACGTGCCATTGTGGCTATCTGGGCTTTGCAGCAGTATGCCAAGGAAACCAGCAAGGAAGAATGCTTCAAGAAGTATGGACAGTTTATCAAGGATGTTATCAACTTTATCCAGAATAACAAGCATCCGAACCTGAAGCTCGAAGAGAACGGATTGCTCTATACCGATGGTAAGGACAAGGCTGTTACCTGGATGAACTCTACTGCCAACGGCAGACCAGTGGTTCCACGTACCGGATATATCGTAGAGTTTAATGCTTTGTGGTATAACGCTTTGTGCTTCTGTGCTTCTCTCGCTGGAATAGTTGCCGAAGAAGACAGCCAGCAGACACTCCTGGCTCAGGCTGAGCAGACCAAGCAGGCATTCCTCGATACCTTCCTCAATGAATATGGCTATCTCTACGATTATGTTGATGGAAATATGATGGACTGGAGCGTTCGCCCGAACATGATATTTGCAGTGGCTTTTGACTATTCTCCATTGTCGCAAGACAGAAAAAGCAGGTCCTTGATATCTGTACACGCGAACTCCTTACTCCTAAGGGATTGCGTTCACTCTCGCCAAAGAGTGGTGGATATAATCCTGTTTATGTAGGTCCGCAGACCCAGCGCGACTATGCTTACCATCAGGGTACGGCATGGCCTTGGCTCGGTGGCTTCTATATGGAGGCAAGTCTGAAACTCTATAAGCGTACCCGTTTGAGCTTTATCGAACGCCAGATGGTAGGTTATGAGAACGAAATGTCTTCCCACTGTCTCGGTACCATCAGCGAACTCTTCGATGGAAACCCTCCTTTCGCAGGTCGTGGTGCCATCTCTTTCGCCATGAATGTGGCTGAGATTCTGCGTGCGCTCGAGTTACTTGAAAAATATCAATATTAATAATAGGAGGACTGCTATATGAAAGTTTTAATGTTTGGATGGGAGTATCCTCCTCACGTATTTGGTGGTTTGGCAACTGCCAACTTGGTATCTCCCAAGGACTTCATGCCCAGGGCGATGTTGATATCACATTGTGTCTGCCTCATCCTTTCGGTGATGAGGACCGCAGTGCCTGCAAGATTGTGGCAATGAACAGTGTGCCTATCGCCTGGCGAGATGTAAATCACGACTATGTGCAGCAGCGCGTAGGCAATATCATGAATCCGGACGATTATTTCCGCTACCGTGACCACATCTATGCCGATTTTAACTATATGCATGTAAATGACCTCGGCTGTATGGAATTTGCCGGTGGTTATCCGTCAAATCTTCATGACGAGATCAATAACTATAGCATCATTGCCGGAGTTGTAGCCCGTTCAGAAGAATTTGATATTATCCATGCTCACGACTGGCTTACATTCCCTGCCGGAATTCATGCCAAGCGCGTGAGTGGCAAACCACTGTGCATCCACGTTCATGCTACTGATTTCGACCGTAGCCGTGGAAAGGTGAACCCTACCGTTTATGCTATTGAGAAAGACGGTATGGATAATGCCGACTGCATCATGTGTGTATCCGAACTGACGCGCCAGACGGTGATTCACCAGTATCACCAGGATCCACGCAAGTGTTTCGCCATGCACAATGCCGTATACCCATTGAAGCAGGAGTGGCAGGATATTCCACGCCCAAATCATAAGGGCAAGGAGAAGGTAGTAACCTTCCTGGGACGTCTTACCATGCAGAAGGGACCTGAATATTTCGTAGAGGCTGCCAACATGGTATTGCACCGTACCCGCAATGTGCGTTTCTGTATGGCAGGTTCGGGCGATATGATGGATCAGATGATTTATCTCGCTGCCGAAAGAGGCATTGCCGACCGGTTCCACTTCCCTGGCTTTATGCGCGGCAAACAGGTTTACGAATGTCTGAAAGACAGTGATGTCTACGTGATGCCATCTGTGAGCGAGCCGTTCGGTATCTCACCTTTGGAAGCTATGCAGTGCGGCACACCAACCATTATCTCCAAGCAGAGTGGATGTGGAGAAATCCTGTCCAACTGTATCAAGGTAGACTACTGGGATATCCATGCCCTTGCCGATGCCATCTACAGCATCTGTCACAACGAGAGTCTTTTCGATTATCTCTCAGAGGAAGGCAAGAAAGAAGTAGACCAGATTACCTGGGAGAAAGTGGGTGCCCGCATCAAAGACCTGTACCTCAAGACCTTAGGGTGGAAGTAGGTTAAGTGAAGAGTGAAGAATGAATAATTTTGAGGCTTTACTCATCTTACAAGTTAAACGTTCAAATTTCAAATTTTTATGAAAACAATTTGTTTATATTTCGAGATACATCAGATTACCCATCTGAAACGCTACCGCTTCTTTGACATCGGTACCGACCATTATTACTATGATGACTACGAGAACGACCGTAGCATCAACGAGATTGCTGAGCGCTCTTATATGCCAGCCTTGAATGCCCTTCAGGAGATGATTGAAAAGAACGGCAAGTATTTCAAGGTAGCTTTCTCGCTTTCGGGTGTGGGTATGGAGCAGTTGGAACTTCATGCTCCTCAGGTACTGGAGAAGCTTCAGCAGCTCAACAATACGGGGTGTGTAGAGTTCCTGGCTGAGCCTTACTCTCACGGACTTGCTTCTCTGGTTAATGAGGCAAGTTTCAAGGATGAGGTGATGCGCCAGTGTACTAAGATTGAGGAATATTTCGGAAAGAAACCTACCGTATTGCGCAACTCTTCGCTCATCTACAGCGATGATATCGGTAACGATGTTGCCAACATGGGTTTCATTGGTATGCTCACCGAGGGTGCCAAGCACGTGCTCGGCTGGAAATCTCCTCACTATGTTTACCATTGCGCCCTGAACCCTAAGTTGAAGCTCCTTTTGCGCGATGTGAACCTGAGCGATGATATCTCTCTGCGCTTCAGCAACAGTGATTGGGACGGTTATCCGCTCTTTGCCGACAACTATATGAACCAGATTGCTGCCTTCCCAGAGGAGGAGCAGGTTATCAATATCTTCATGGAGCTTTCTGCTCTTGGTATTGCCCAGCCTCTGTCAAGCAACATCCTCGAGTTTATGAAGGCTTTGCCTCAGTGTGCCAAGGACCGTGCATCACCTTCTCTACACCTAGTGAAATCTGCAAGAAAATCAGTCGGTAGGCGAGGTGAATGTGCCTGATACCTTGAGTTGGGTAGACGAGGAGCGTGATGTAAGTTCATGGTTGGGTAACCCGATGCAGCGTGAGGCTTTCAACAAGCTTTACAGTGTGGCAGACCGTGTACGTATCGCCAACGATCCACGTATCAATCAGGACTGGGATTACCTGCAGGCAAGTAACAACTTCCGTTTCATGACTACCAAGCCAAGCAATGTGGGTCTTGACAGAGGTATCTATTCAAGTCCTTTCGATGCTTTCACTAACTATATGAACATTCTTGGCGACTTCATCACCCGAGTAAACGACCTCTATCCTGCTGATGTTGATAACGATCAGCTTGAGAGCCTGCTTACTACCATCAAGAATCAGGATGAAGAGATTGAGATGAAGGACAAGGAGATTGTCCGTCTTCAGGCTAAGATTGAAAAGATAGAGAAGGAGCAGAGAAGCAACATGCGAGAAGCCTGCTAAGCTGCTCCTGCCAAGAAGGCCGCAGCTAAGCCTGCAGCCAAGAAGCTCCTGCCAAGAAAGCTCCTGCCAAGAAAACAACAAAGGCAGAGCCTAAAGAAGAAAAGAAAGATTAGAATTTTTAGATTACTCATAATGATTAATCCCCCTCGCTGCATTGATTTGCAATGAGGGGGATTTTTTTGTTTCCCAAAATATTCTCTGAAATAATACGTTAGTTGGAAAGCGTTATTTTTCGAAATGAATCCAGTCTACGTCGAAGAAGGCAGCATCGTTCTTCTTGGCTGTGCGGGTGTTGAAGAAACCGAGCTTGGCACCAATCCACTTGCCTTCACGCACAGTGAAGGATTGCCTATCTTGGTGAATTTCTTACCATCCAGACTGTAGCTCCATTCAGCGATAGCCTGTATCTGGTTGGCGATGCCTTCGCTATGAACCTTCACGCGGAGCCATACATCCTGGGTAGCGATGCGGGAAGAAGGAATATCATCTACGGCATACTTCACGGTGTAAGGTTGAGGCAGCTTGCTGGTCTTGATGGCCACTTGCTTTACCACCTTCTCAGCCTTTCCCTTCTCTGCCTTCTCGCAGGTTACATATTGCAATACAACCCCCTCTTCCTTGGTATCAACAAACTTGAGTGCCGCATAGTCCATGCCTTGCATGATCATGCCGGCGCTTTCGCCCAGTACCTTATCATTTTCCTTGTAAGCCTCGGTGCGGTTAGGTATGAACTTCACCTTGGCAGTAGCAGTAAAGTTCTCGGTAGGGAGTTTCTGGAGCAGGAGGTTGGGCAAATCATACAGGTTCTTTACATCTTCAGCCTGCTGCACACCATAGAGACGTAACTTGGAGTTCTTGGCATCACAGAAGTACCAGTACTGACTGTAAGGACCGTTCCACTGCCATTGCAGACCTAAATCTACGCTGTTGAAATCATCCGATTCCTTAGGCTGGAAGTTACCGCTTGATGGCAGGTTTGGCTTCTTCCATTGCTGAACAGGATCTCCGCAGCCATCGCCATCCTTGTCGTCACCGATGACAAGCCAGTCGTTCACCCATTTGGCTGGTTGCAGATGAACTACACGTCCGTAGGCGTGCTTATCCTGGAAGTGGAGGAACCAGTCTTCGCCGTTCTGGGTATCTACCATGCACCCTGGTGAGGACCATTCACCTTCTTGTTCTTTCCCTGTGCCATACCCACATACTCCTCGTAAGGACCGTATGGATTCTTGGAACGCAGTTCTACCTGCCAGCCATACTTACTCCGCCCGCAGGACTCATGATATAATAATATCCGTTGCGCTTGTAGAATTTGGTTCCCTCGATGGTTGGCTGGTCTTCATGACCGTCATATACGATGCGTGAAGGACCGATAACCTTGGTGCCGTCAGGTGACATCGGAGCTACGAAGAGTACTGACTTGATACCGGCTCTTGAACCGGCGCATCCATGCGAAAGATAAGCCTTGCCGTCTTCATCCCAGAGAGGGCAGCAGTCGATAAGACCTTTTCCCTTCATCACCCAGGTGATAGGCTCCCAAGGACCGCGTGGATCTTGTGTCTTGGTCATGAAGAGACCCTGGTCAGGATCGCCACAGTAGATATAGAACCATCCGTCATGGTAGCGGATAGAGGGTGCCCACACGTAGTTACCATGCTGAACCTTCTTGCGCCAATCCAGTTCGGTGCCTGGTATTCAGGCAAAACCGGATAGTTATCGAGTAGGGCTGCACCGATAATCTCCCAGTTTACCAGGTCGGTACTGTGCAGAATCTGAAGGCCCGGGAAACACTGGAAGGAAGAGGAGGTCATATAGTAGTCATTGCCCACACGGCATACGTCAGGGTCTGAGTAGTCGGCGTCAATAACCGGGTTGCGGTACATTCCGTTCTTCAGGTTCGGATTCCATGTCTTGGATACCGCCTTCTGAGCATTCACGCTCAGTGCAGAGAGCGGAGAACTCAATGCGATGGTGGCGAGAATGCACAGGAGTGAATGCGATTTTATTTTCATTGTTACCGATGTTAAAATGAATTATTTAGCTACGTATTTCTTGTTGTTGTAGATATAGATACCTTTTTTGAGACCTTGCAGGTCTTCTGCCTTGGCATTGAGCTTTACCATGCGACCGCTGAGGTCGTAAATGTTGTTATTGTTTACCTTGGCGGTTAAAACAACATTGTTGATACCTGAACTTGTTACCTTTACACCTTTCAGTGTGATAACCCAAGCGGCTTGTGCCCCTTGTGGTGTGAAGGTAAGAACGCCAGTAACAGGAGTGTCAAGTGTAATATCAAACTTTGTGCTCGTATCCGTTTGGGTTGAACGGCTAGGGAATACGTATTTGTCGCTGGCAAAGGTTGCTCCGTTCAGTTCGCCGAGATAGCAGGTTTTGTTGTCATCATTGGCATATCCTGCAAATATAGCCGATGTAATGGTAATATTCTCAGGCAGGTTGATGGTAAACTGTACGCCCTTGCTATACTTGATGGTATTGCTTTTAGCTGTAGCATAATCTTTGCTGCTCTCTATGCTGCAACCATTATTGAACGTCCATGGAGATGGAGCTGTGCTTGAAGAAGTGCTGGTTGATGCATCCAGAATATAGCTTACTTCTGTTGTCTCACCTGGATTGGGAGTGGGATTTGGATTTGTACCTGCCCCTGTAGCATCACACTGGTCGTCTACTGTAGAATCGTACTGGCGAATCCAGAGTTTGCCAGACTGGCATGTAATCTTAGAGTTGTTCTTGAACACGAGATTATCTACGAAGCGGATATCGATGCCCTTCTTGGCTGAAATCTGCACGTTGTCGAGAGTCACGTTCTTGATGTGGCTCTCAGGACGCCCAATCAGGAAGATGGCTTTGCCATCGCAAACATCTGTTGTCTTCACGTTCTGGAGCAGGATGCCATTGTATGTAGGGGTTGTGCTATCCAAAGTTCTTGCGTTTGCCTTATCTACGGCAGGGTCACTGTTGTAGTTCTTGTCGTAGAAGCAGTCGATAGAGAATGGGTTCTTCACCTTGGTCATGGTGAAGTTGGTGAACTTCCAGTCCTCCTCGCCACCGCCACGCAGTGTACCATTGCTGTTGATACCCGTCTTCATGCGGATACCGGCAGTTGTACCATTCATGGTGATGTTGTCGAACCATACATGCTTGATGTTTTTGGTGAAACTACCGATAGAAGCACCATGTCCTGTACCAAAGTCGCAGTTCCAAACATGGATATACTGTGCATTGTCATCGCAAACTACGTTATCATCACCTGTACTGATGTTGCAGTTATAGATGTTCATGTGGTGCCCCCAGATAGAGATACCGTCTGTGTTATGAGAAGGCTGTTCAGTCTTGGTTTCTGAAGAAGGGTTATAGATGGTTACATCATGAACAGTACAATTGTTGGCACCATTGCTGTTACTCAAGGTAATGTTGACACCCGGAGTATTCTGAACCTTGAGATTGCGAATCAGGAATCGGCTGCCTTTCTCGAATCGGATCATGGCTCCAGGATTGAAAGTCTCCTTGTTGTCGCGAGCTTTCCACCAGCGGGTACCCTGTCCATCGATGATAGAAGTTTCACCTTCGCCCTCTATAACAATGTCGCTCTGGTTCTTGTTCTTGCAACCGATAAAGAGCGTTTTGTTGTTAGGTGCCTTACCATATTCAACGAGTTTCAGAGTCGCTCCTGCGCAAAGGTGGAGCACAGTCTTAGACTTGATGCTGAGTACCTCGGTAGTGCTTGTCATCTGGTCTGTACTACCAAACATCCATGTACCGGCAGGAATCACGACCATACCACCGGTAGAAGGCACAGCATCAAGTGCTTTCTGGATAGCCTTGGTGTTGTCTGCAGCAGATGTCGAGGCACCATAATCCTTGATATTAAATGTGTTTGCCGAAGTGATGGTAGGCAACTTTGGCAGTTCTACGGCAGTCCATCCTTCAGGAGTGTTCTGTGCGTTCTGCTCGGCTGTGATACCAGCGAAGTTTGTGCTTTAGTGAACATTGGCAGAGCCATGAGCGCAGCAAGCACGGCTGTCTTAATGATTGATTTCTTCATTTCTTCTTAGGTTTATTATTTATATTATTGTATTCTATAAGATTTCTGCAAAGTTACGATATTTTTGCTTACCGCATGCAGATAGTGGCGAAAAACTACGAAAACGATTACGTATACCTTGCCGATAGAACCAAAAGAAAGACCGTATCCATCAGGAATTATCTCCCTAGAATACGGTCTTAAACCTAATGATTAACGTATGTCCTGATAAGTTTTCTTATCAACATAATGACTTTGATTAGTAACCAGGATTCTGGTCGGCTAATGTCAGTTGGTCATTGGCATCAATAGCAGCCTGTGGGATAGGGCGAAGAAGCTTCTTGCCGATATACTGGGCAGCCTTGTCTCCCATCTCATGGTTATATTTGGTGCAACGTGTTACCAGGGTCTGGGTTCTGCGAAGATCCATCCAGCGTGCCTCATTACCGAAGTTCTCGCATGCATTCTCATCAAGGATGTCATCGATAGTGATAGTTCCTGTAAGTGCAGAAAGACCAGCGCGCTGGTGAACCTCATTGAGTCGTGCCAATGCCTTAGGATTATCACCAGCCTTCAGATAAGCCTCAGCTGCTACGAGATACATCTCTGGCAAAGTGATGATATGGATGTCGCGATAGCAGGTGTTCTTCTGGTTAGAAGCAGTATGGCTGTCATCAAACTTCTTGCAAGGACTTGAAGCATATACCAACTGCTGGTTGTCGTAATATTCCATATCCTTGCCATCCATATTCTGTGCTTCCTTGCTCTGTGAATCCATCGGAATGCGATAGGTGTTTGCTCTGTTTGCAGGATCTATAGCCTTCCATGCTTCAAAGTCGGCATCTGTTTCATACCATGCAGAATAGTATCGCGTTACTGGCTTACCTACCAGACTCTCACTATTCTTGTACCAGGTCCAGTAACCGGTATTTGCAGCATTTCCCTTGTTTATATCTGGCAATTCCTTCATGAAGGTAGCATCGTAACGCTGGTCTCCCTTCTTGAAACAATGCAAGGCATAGAGGGTTGGTACATAGCTGGAGGTTGTAGCCTTGATGTTATCCTCGTTTCCACCCAGATAGTTGCAGTAGTAACCGCTCCATTCTGTACCGCCTGATGTGGTGTTGTTGGCTGTAGCCAAATCATATTCCACATCCCAAAGGAACTCTTCGTTGTCATCGCCCGATCCGTCTGCCTTCCAGAGCTCGGCAAATGGGGTAGTCAGTTTTCTGCCTGCAATCACCTCATCGGCAAGAGCTGCTGCCTTGGAGAAGTAGTCTTGTTTGTTGAGGTCCCATGCTGCAGAAAGGTAGGTTTTGGCAAGGATCGCCTTGGCTGTTTCCTGGCTGATTCTGCCGCCCCCCCCTTGGTAGCTGTAGAAGCCTGAAGCACATTCTTGCTGATAACATCTTCGAGTTCGCTGATGATATAGGTATATACATCTGCAGCAGAAGACTTCGGATATCCTGTGTCTGCTGTGGTGAGGAAGTCCTTCATGATAGGGACACCACCGAAGTTGTTTACCAGGAGATAATACTCGTAAGCAGCCAATACACGGGCTTCGCCTACAAGCTGCCCCTTAGTCTTTTCATCAACTTGGGCTGTCTGTGCATAATATGACACAGAGTTGGCTGCACGTATACCTGAATAGAGGTAAGTATAGAGATTCTTGATATCCGTATTTTCTGGAGTCAAGGTCTCGTAAGTGTTCAATGCCTCGTTCATCTTGTTACGGGCATCGGCATACATGTCTGTACCTGCTGAGAAACAGCTAGTGAACAGAGGAGCTGCATAAACGTTTTGCAGATGCTGATAGGCATTATTGACGAGGTTGTTTAATCCCTCTTTTGTTGCAAAACTCTGTTTAGCAGTTACATTCGACTTGTTGCTGGCATCCAGGAAGTCGCTGCAACTTGTCATGGTTCCCATGCAGCAGGCCGCCAATGCTACGCTATATAATATCTTTTTCATAATTGTTTACTTCATTTAATGAGATTAGAACTTAAGATTTACACCAAACTGGTAGGTTACAGATGATGGACCGCCATTCTGCAGATTCTGTGATGCCCACTCTGGGTCGAAGCCCTTGTAGTTGGTGAAGCAGAATGGGTTCAGAACGTTTACATAAACACGGAGATTTCTGATACCTACCTTGTTTACTACGCTCTTAGGCAATGTGTAACCCAGGGTAATGTTCTTAACCTTGGTGAAAGAGGTCTTCTGATACTGGAAGCCTTCTCCCTTGGCTGAACCCTTGTCGCCGAAGTAACCACCAAAGGAAGTATCGCTGTTGTTTGGATAAGGATACTTTCCATAGTGGGTCTCTGTGGCGGTTGTAATCTCACCTGTTGCATGATCGATGATTGGTGCTCCCTTTGGTATGTAGTAATCCAGTTGCATGTGGGCATTACCACGGTCGCTAAACTTCATATACTTCTCATGGAAGTAGCTGCGTGACCAGAATCCGCTCTTTGTATAGAACATGATGGAGAAGTCGAAGCCCTTGAAGTAAACATTGGTAGTGAAACTACCTGTCCAGCGAGGGTCTGTGCAGCCATAAATCTGCTTATCGTTGTCGTCAATCTTACCGTCATCGTTCCAGTCGTTTACTGCCATCTGACCTTCATACCACTTATACTTAGTGCCATACTTCTCGTAGAATTCCTTCAGGGTATAGTGCTTGTCACCATTCATGGTGTGCATGGTTACACCCTTGTCGGTGATGACATCGGTATGGGTATAGTCACGGAGTACGTTCAGTGGTTCGCCGATAAACCAGTTGTTGGCTACCTCATCAACCTTACCGTTACTCAACTCCTTAATCTTGTTCCAGTTGCGGGCGAAGTTTACGTTCGCACTCCAGGAGAAGTCTTTCTTGTTGATGATGTTAAAGTTCAAACCGAGTTCAATACCTCTGTTCTGGACAGAACCTACATTAAAGGTTGAAGTTTTCTCACCAGTTTCGATAGGCACTGAACGTGACATAATCTGACCATCAGAAAGACGGTTGTAGAAGTCGGCTGTTACATTGATGCGGTTTTTCAGGAAACTCAGGTCGAGACCTACATCAAATTCCTTCACCTTCTCCCAGATGAGTTCTGTATTTACCAATCCGTTAGGATAATAACCTTGTACCTCTTTGCCATCTATGGTTACATAAGATGGACCTGAAGCAGAAGCGATGGTTACATAGTCGCCCACATTGTTGTTACCGGTAACACCATATGACAGACGGAGTTTAGCATTGTCTAACCAGTTGTTGAACTGCTTCATCAAAGCTTCATCAGAGATACGCCATGCTGCAGCTACAGAAGGGAACCAGCCCCATCGGTTGCCGTCTGCGAAACGTGAACTGCCATCGGTACGGAGTGTAGCTGTAGCCATGTAACGACCCTTGTAGGAATAGTTGGCACGGAAAGCAAATGACTCCAATGATGACTCAGTATAAGAAGAGGAGAGCGTTTTGTCGCCGCTGGCTGTTCCCAGGTTGTGGAATGTAGTATGGTCGCTGGCGATACCCTTGCCTTCTTCATACTGGTATTCTGTATTGCTCTTGTAGAGTGAGAACAGTGCCATAGCACCAACAGTGTGGTCGCCAAATGTGCGGTTGTAGTCAAACTGGTTGTCCCACGTCCAGTCTACACGGGTAGTATTGGCTACTGAACTGAAGTTGGTCTTGTTCTTCTGGTAGTAAGTAGAACCTACATCGTTACCCTCGTTCAGACCTGTTGCGTAGAAGATTCCCTGACGCTTGTGAGAGTAGTTAGGAGAGAAGGTGGTTGTAAACTTCAATCCCTTGATGATGTTGGCACGCAGGTAGAAGTTACCCATCAGTCGGTACATCTTGGTCTCGTTGGTGTAGTTGCCGTCATTCAAATCGATGAGGGGGTTATATGTAGATGTAAACTGTGCATCTGAACCAAAGGCTGCCTTTGCTCCCGGGTTAGGAATCAGGTTGCCATCTGCATCTGTTGGAGATACGAATGGGTTAAAATAGAATGCATTCACGTATGGAGAATAAGTACCATCAGTACATACATCCTGGGTGCGGCTCATTGACATGTTGGTAGAGAAACCTGCCTCGAATATCTTGGAGAGCTTGGCATCCATTGCTCCCTTGAAGTTGAAACGCTCATAGTCGTTGCCTTTGAATACGTTCTCTTCTCCCTGATAACCCATACCTACACGGTAGTTGATCTTGTCTGTAGCACCGGCAGCACTGATGAAGTGGTTTTGCTGGGCGGCTGTGCGGGTAACCATCTTCTTCCAGTCGTAACCGTCGAAACTTGGATCCATCATCAGGTCATAAAGTTTGGAGTCTTTGTAGCTGGTTGCTCTTGCGGGTCAGGAAGGCAGAATTCAAGTCGGTATTCTTGATGATGTAGTGTGGATGTCCTTCGGCATCAACACCCTTGCGGCTAGAGCCATCGTAGCTCTTACCATCGAGCGTGGTATATCTGGCAAAACGATAATCCATGAACTCGTTGGCATCCATAAACTCAGGCATGCGCGCCAACTTCTTGATGCCATAATATCCGTCATAAGAGATGGTTGCCTTCTGTGCCTTGTCTGCACCCTTGCTGCCCTTGGTGGTAATCATGATGACACCGGCAGAGGCACGGGAACCATAGATGGCGGTAGAAGATGCATCTTTCAATACGTCGATGCGGTCGATATCATCAGGATTGAGGAAGTCCATGTTGTCGCAAACTACACCATCGATAACATACAATGGCTGTGCCTGCTTGTTGATAGAAGCCTGTCCACGAACCTGAATGTTGAAGCCTGCACCTGCGCGGCTACCAGACTGGGTGATGTTGACACCTGGAACAGAACCCTGCAAAGACTCTGCAAGATTGGTAGTACCACGAGCGGCTATCTTTTCTGAGTTGACAGATGCGATAGAACCAGTTACGTCGCGTTTACGCATAGTACCATAACCAACGACAACGACCTCGTTAAGGGCTGCATTGTCATCTTCAAGTACGATGTTCCATGTTTTCTGACTTCCTACTTTTACTTTCTTAGGCTTGCAGCCGATGTAGCTGAAAGTCAAGACCGCATTAGGGTCTGCGTTCTGAATGGTAAACTTACCGTCAAGGTCGGTGATGCCACCTGCTTTACCATTCTGGTCAGTAATGGTTACACCAATCATTGGGTCGCCATTAGCATCCTTAACGGTACCTTGGATTGTTTTCTGCGCAAAAGCGAGGAAACAAACCGAACTCAAGGTCAGTGCCATGCTGGCACGTTTCAGTTGTTGATACATAACGATGTTTGTTTTGTAGGTTATTATTATATCTTGTTAAGTTTCTCTGGTCTAATTGAACTTACTAGCGATTAGTTGTTGTCGTGTTTGATTCTCAATAGATCATAAGGAATCTTTGATTTTTGGTTATAATCTTAGATTTCTGCTACAAGGGTAATTAAAATTTTTAAATGTTGAATAAAATAAATGAAAAATCTAACGTAAACGTTTTCGGAAGTGTTGTTTCTACAATATTGTCTTTTCGTCGTATTGATTCAGGCGGGTAAGTGAGCCCTACGTAACGTTTACTGAGGCTTTTTTGAAGTTCAGATGAGGCTTACTTGATGGGGCAGGAGTTAGCAGAAATTACATCACGACGTATCTGTTGCTGCGTCGTGACGCACTGATTGCTACGTCGTGACGTATCAGAAGCTGCGTCGTGACGTAATTTCAGCAGCCTCAGGGCAAGCGGAGCAGCTTACCAGGGGCGTGGTAACAGGTGGCAATAAGGTGACAATAAGAATACCCCTTATTGCCACGCGTTATTCGCTTATAATCAGATGGTTAAGTCTAATTGTGATATTAGTGGCATTAGATTTGAGAAAAAAACTTCTGCAGAAGTCTTTCACCACAAGAAAACAAGTTAGAAATAGCATAAAGAGGATTGACTAATCAGTTATTTATAAAAAGTCAGAGGCTTCAGCTGGCTTGTAGATTCGACTGCGCTGGCTTAAAGATTCGACTGCGCTGGCTTGAAGATTCGACTGCGCTGGCTTGAAGATTCGACTGCGCTGGCTTGAAGATTCGACTGCGCTGGCTTGAAGATTCGATTGTGCTGGCTTGAAGATATGACTTCGTTGTCTCGAAGATTCGAATTCGTAAGCAGAATGAGACGGATTTGTTTGCAGAATGAAGTGGCTGAGTTGGCTGAATGAAGTGGTTGCGTTAGCAGAATGAAGTGGTTGAAATAGCAAAAAAAGAGGGTATGTCATCTCACTTATGACACACCCTCTTGTTCGTATAGTATTATTGTTTCAATTTTTTAATCTCTTCAACAGTTAATCCAGTGGATTGGGAAATGATGTCGATTGGTGTGTTGAAAGCAAGAAGTTTGAGAGCGACGTTTAGGGCTTTTTCTTTTTCTCCTTCAGCTCTTCCTTCAGCTCTTCCTTCAGCTCTTCCTTCCTCTCTTCCTTCCATTAAGCCATCTTGATATCCCTCGTCACGGCTAGTGTCGAATAGGCTTTTCATATGTCTAACAGCTTCTAGATGTCGGTAATAAGCTTGCTTGTCTTCTAGTGAGAGTGAATCCACACGAAGTCGCTCACGCGCTTCTGGTAATCCTGCAGCAGTGGCTTCGGAGCTGATAGAGCCTGTTTTCAGAAATTCTATCCATTCGTCAAGAGGGGTGGTTGCTACCTTGTCAAAATCATTGACACGTAGTATGTAGTACTCAGGGAACAAGTCGCCAGGACTCTTCCTAAGTTTTAGATCTTTATCCTTGATGCCAAAGAATTTCTCGTTCTGTCGGATGGAGAGCTTAAGAGTATCATGTGGTTCGTGCTCGCCGATGAATTCGGTTTTACCATGGTACACATAATCTTTTCCTTGTCCTAGTTCGAAATAGACGATGTTAATGGAATACACCTTGCGAACCGCTTCGTATGGTTTCCCAAGACCAATATACTCTGTTATTGCCTTAGATACGCCATAGAGCATGCGATGGAAATAAGTATGCTCACGACTATTTTGTACTTCAATGATGCACAACTGTTCATCCTCGCTTTCTGCCAGATATCTACTCGGTTATATTTGTCGTCTTCGTCTTCTTGGTTACTTTCGCTCTCCAGGAAGCGGTGAATCTTAAATTTCTTTCCAAGTAATGAAGACAGGAAACCCTCGAGCACAACATAGTTAGCCTTGTTGCGCAGCAGGCGTTTCATCGCCCAGTCAAATCTTATATAGTTTTCTCCGTTCATTCTCTTTTCTTATATTTCTTAATATTACGCTGCAAAGATACGCTTTTCTTTCGTAACTTCCAAGAAATTAACAAAAAAAGTTTTTGTGAGTGGTGGGGGAGAGGGAGAGAAACAAAAAAGTGCAACGCCCGGTGTGGGCATTGCACTTTAATATGATTGATAATAGGATTACTTCCACTTAGAAGCACCTGCTTCACTGTCAAGATTTGCGTTGAACTTGAATTCACCTTTGCTGGAGCAGTCCAAAGTTCAGTCTCAGAGCCCTTGAAGTCGATGAGACCTTCAATACCGTATGTAACAGCGTCTGCACCGATAGGTGTGTAAGCAAAGTTAGTCTTGTATGAACCTGCTACAGAAAGCACCGTGCTTGCACCATTCAGAAGAACACTTCCCTTAGCGCCTGGTGTGTAAAGCTGAAGTTTTGCTCCTGCACTTCCGTCTGTAGCCATTGAAGGACCAAAGATGCTGTTGGTGATGTTCAAGTTTGCAGCGTTTGTTGCAAAACGGAACAATGGTGTGTTAGCATTTGCTGTAGTTTCCATTGGAGCATAGCAGAATGTACAGTTGTTTACATTTACAGTAGGAGCCTGGGCAGTCTTACGTAAGTCGCAAAGCATAATAATGTTTGTAATAGTACAATCATCGAATGTTACGTTGCGGAAATCTCCACCCTTATCTGCGATGGTTACAACACCCTGATCGCCGACGCATCAATTGTACAACCCTTGAAGGTAATGTTCAGGAAGTTGTCGTTGTTCTTCTGACCTCTTACTACACCACGGAAACCACGGATATAGCAATCGTTGAAGATGAGCTCACTGATGGTAGAACCAGTACCGCTAACATTGATGACCTGACGGCCACCGAAGCCTTTGTCTGTACCAGCGAGGAACGCATCCTTATCAGCTTGCTTATCGCTAATCATATCGATGCTTTCGAACTTTACCTTATCAATGTTTACACCCTTCTTGACGTTCATACCACCAGAGAATGTAAACTGAGCGTTACCGCCCAATGTCATACCGGTTATGAAGGTTACATTGCGGTCGAGACTGATAGCGTTGCTAATCTTGTATTCCTGTTCACCACGGAGGATGACAGTCATACCGTCTTTAACCATATCCCAAAATTCAGCAGTCTTCAATGTATCTTTAGCTTCCTTAGCATCCCAGTTACGGGTATCAAGCCACATGCCTTCTCCATACTTCTCGTCGAAGTTGACGCTAGCTTCAGTTGTTGCGGCTGTTTTACCTGCGTATGTGGTATTATTGAAGTCTGTAGAACTGTCGTATGTCTTGAATGTGTATGATGTTTCTGGCTGCAAGCCGTAAATATCTACATATCCCTGAGCATAGTCAGCATCGCTTACTTTAACTGAGATTGTATCATGGTTTTCTGCGTCTTCGGCAGGGCAAGCCATAACATATTTGATTTTCTGGCCACCTTCTGCCCAAGATACACGAGCTGCGTTATCAATAGCCTTGGCACCAGAAACCTTTGTTGGGTAGTTGATGCTCTGAGCCTTTACCTCATAATACTCAGATTCCTTGTTGTTGCCAATACACTTGATTCTTACACCATACTTCTCGTCCCATCCTAAGTCGTCGAAAGTATAGGTGTCTTCTTCTGTTGTGGCTTTTTTGATAACTTTCAAGTGATTTGTGCCATCCTCATCTGTAGATGTCACAAGACCCAATTCCAACTCATAACTGGTGGCACCCTGGATTTTATCCCATTCTACCTTCAAGTTATTTGAGTTGACCGTTGCGCTTGCAATTGGACGGAACAAACGAGGTGCATCGCCCAAGTTGTCATCGTCGCTACAGCTTACCATTGTGGTACCAACTGTAGCAGCGAAAAGCATAGACAATATATATTTATTGTATTTCATAATTACTTACTTTTATTTGTTATGGACTACATAACCCGATTTACTTGTTGCGAATAGCATAACCTTCGTTAGACAATACGCCGTTTGAAGAAGCAATGTTGTCCTTAGGGATAGGCAAGATATATGGAGTTACCTTTTTGCGGAGAGGCTCCATATCTTCAGCACCTGTTGTAACAACTCCGTCTGTCAGACCAAACCATGAGTATAAGAAAGCCTCATTCATGACACCCTTCTTGATAGTGTTGCCATCTGCGTCGGTTCCATACTTTGTGTTTGTTGTTGGATCAGTATCACTGACTGACATGTATGTATCCAAGAACTTGATATATTTCAAACCATCGAAAGAAGCTCCCGCAGTCTTGATGTCATCATCTGCAAGTGTTGTTGCCTCTTTGTATGGGCTTGCGCTGTTATCACGATAAGTGAAATAGTTGTTCTCGAACTGAATCTCGCCATTTACATAGTTGTAGTAGAGGCGTGGTGCTATGCCATATCAACAATTTCTTTAGTCTTGTCGTAGATGAATTCTCCATTCTCCAGACGGAGCTGGTTATAGTTCATAGTTACGTCGCGGACCCACTCCAAAGTATTAACGATGGCATCTGAGTAGTAGTTCCAACGAACGAGGTCGAACTTACGGATGCACTCGCCACCAAACTCCCAAGCACGTTCGTTGATGATAGCTTTCTTGAAAGAGTCGTGATCGTTGAGATTATCAACATATTCATTCACCATCTCGTTCTTGTTGGTTGCATTTACAAAGGCACGGTTACGAACTCGCTTCAACATTTCCTTTGCCTCAGCAGTAGGACCATTGTTGATTTCGTTATCAGCTTCAGCGAGGAGCAACAATACGTCAGCATATCGCAGGATAGGGAAGTTTATACCTGTACCCTTAGATTCAACGTTGTTGACACTCAAATCCATGCGGCACCATTTAGCTGGCTGGATGTTGACGCCATCCACTGCTGCCTGCTTGTTGTCGTACAACCAACGGTAGTTAGCACATGTAGCCTTCAGACGCTGGTCTTGTGCATTGAATGAGCATGCATAGCTTGGAGTCAGGTTGGTATAAGTAGTACCAGCACCCTTAGAACTTGAAACTACGCTCAAGCCAAGACACCAACCGATGTCACCACCTGAGTTTGGAACATAACCCATCTCGAACAATACATCGCCATTAGCTGGGTTGCAGCCGTTGATTTCATTATCAAAAATCTGCTTGAAGTTGTTGTTGAGCTGACGGTCCTTCAAGGAAATCAACTTCTTGGCATAAGCTTAGCAACCTTGTAGTAATCGTCTGCAGAAGTAGCTGTAGCCTCGTTACCATTCTCATCTACATAATGTACAGTATATTCTTCACCTGTACCAGTGCTGCGAGCCATGGTACCATCAGCCTGCATAGAGTAACCTGCGCGGAACATAGCCAACTTGGTGATGAAACCGAGAGCGAACTCACGGTTCATACGCTCTACTGTAGCTTTGCTGCTCCACTGCATCTCACCCTCATTGTTGATGAGGTCCTGAATCAAGTGAGTATAGATGATGTTCTTGTCTGTACGTGGATCATTGTGCATATCGTCCTTTGATGTAGGAGTTGTTGCAAATGGCACGTCACCCCAGAAGTTACACATCAGGAAATACCAGTAGGCACGAAGACAGATAGCCTCACCATGAAGCTGCTTCATATCAGCATCTCCGTTCTTGTAAGCATCGCTAGCCTCAATACCTTCGATACACTGGTTGGCGAAATCAATGGCTTTCTGGGTGTTGTTCCAGCAGTTCTTGATATCACCGAAGTATGATGGGTTAAGGGCCCAGATACCGCGACGTGTTGTTTCTGTAGCTTGAGCCTTCTTTACGAAACCGATCTCTACGTCAGTATTCTGCATCCAGTTGGTGTTCATACGTGATGTATAAGTGTCCTCGCAGAAGTAGGCATATACGTGGTCTACCATCTTGCGGGCATCAGTTGCGTTTGAACACAGGTAGTTCAAATTGTCTGTAGACAATGTCTCTGTGTCCAATAAGTCACTACAAGAGTTAAAACTTGCTCCTGCAATGAACATTGATATATATAGAAATATACGTTTCATAATTTGTATCTTGTTTTCTATTAGAATGAAATGTTTACACCTGCTGTCCAAGAGAATGACTTAGGATATGATGAGAAGTCGGCACCTGGAGTCAAACCGCTGGTCTTGCTGCCACGGATTGATGAGTTAACCTCTGGGTCATAACCTGAGTAGTTGGTCAAGCAGAACAAGTTTGTCAATGTGCAGTACATGCGCAGTGAGTTGCAAGCGAACTTCTTGGTCCACTCCTTAGGGAATGTGAAACCTACTGTCAAGTTCTGCAAACGGAGGAATGAACCATCCTCAACAGCCCATGATGAAGGTACAGGGTTGTTATCTGACAAAGTTGCTGCGCTCCAAATAGAAGCATTTGCATTCATATTCTTCAATGTCTCGTAATCTGTTACGATTTCACCTGTAGTCTGATCCATGTAAGTCCATGCCTTACCGCCCAAAGTTACAGGAGTCATTTCCTGACGGAGACTTGCGTATGTATTACGGTATGACTGTGATGTAACCATCTTGTCGAGGTTGTAAACGTCATTACCTACTACGAAGTTGAAGTTGGCAGTCAGGTCAAACCACTTGTATGTAGCGTTAAGACCAAAACCTCCCTGGAACTTAGGCTGAGTCTTACCGATGATGGTACGGTCTGACTCTGAAATCTTATTGTCACCATCAAGGTCTCTTACCTTCATTGCACCTGGCGAAGACCTGCCTTAGAACCTGCAGTGATGAATGAACCATCCACTACACCTTCCTTCAGAATATAGTTACCGCTCTTGTCAAATACAAACTGTGTCTTGCCGTTCTCATCGGTTGTGGTCTGGAAGTCGTCAACAGTGTAGAAACCGTCGCAAACGAAACCATATACCAATCCGAGAGGCTGACCTACAACAACTCGGTAGTCGTCGTAACCGCGCATGTCGGTAGAGAAGGCACCAGAGTTGTAAGACTGGTAAGTCTGACCACCAGCCAACTTGTCAACCTTGTTCTTGTTGAAACCAACGTTGAAGTTGAAGTTCAAAGAGTAATCCTTCTTGCGGAGGATAGCTGCATTCAAGTTCAACTCAACACCACGGTTAGATGTCTGACCGATGTTCTGCTGCATAGAAGTATAGCCGATTGCTGTTACAGGAGCATCGAGGAGCAGGTCCTTTGTGGTGTTCCAGTAGTAATCCAAGCTACCTGAGATACGCTCATCGAAGAAACCAAAGTCCAAACCAACGTTACGTGTAATGGTGGTTTCCCACTTCAACTCTGGGTTAGCCAACTGAGAATTGTTCAATGTATAGTGAGGGTTCTGCTGGTTGCCTGCACCATAATATTTACCGCTGCCATATGCCTTGTATGTTGTCTCATACATGGAAGACTGATACGGTTGTTACCTGCTGTACCATAAGAGAAACGGAGTTTCAGGTTAGACAACCAGTCCTTTGTGCTCTTCATCCATGGTTCCTCTGCAATACGCCAACCCAATGCGGCAGCAGGGAAGTAGCCCCAACGGTTGTCCTTCACGAATTTAGACGAACCATCGGCACGCATGGTGAATGTCAGCAAATAACGGTCTGCATAAGAGTAGTTCAAACGGCCGAAGAAAGAAAGTGTGCGATCTTCCTGACCCAATGAAGAGTTGATGGTACGAGAACCTGTTGCACCTGAGTTTGATGCAAGACTTGCAAACATCTTCTCTGGAGCAATATCCTTCTGGAAGTATTTAGCGATAACGCTGAGGCTCTCATTGTTTGTTGCTACATACTCCTGGCCAATCATGGCATTCAGATTGTGTACCTTGTTAAATGTCTTGTTGTAAGTCAAGGTGTGGGTCAGACGGAGTTTCCAAGTATCTTTCTTGGTCCATTCACCCATAGGAAGGCTACCGCCATCCTTTACAGCCTTGTCACTCAAAGCTGCATAGTAATCTTTCTGCTGGAAGAAGGTGTAGTCGTAACCTGCCTCTGCACGGTATGTGAAGTTCTTGAGGAACTTCCATGTGATGGCACCATTATAGTTGTAACGGCGCTCATTCTTTCTTCTCCAGTAGTCATTTACCTTATCCTGCAGACTGCGGGTAATAGAGATGTACTCATCATACTCATCGTCTGGAAGAGTAGAAGGATCGATGTCGAGCTGATCGTAGAGACCGTTTACAGGACCCTTGGTAATAGCCTCATAAGAACGGATCTTATAAGTACCACCACCTGTACCAACACCCTTGGTTGTAACATCAGCCAGACGCATACCGAAGTCGAGCTTCAAGTTCTTGCAAATCTCATGATTCAACTTGAAGTTTACATTGAAACGGTCGTAACCGTTGGTCTTCATCAAACTGTTGTCGTTGGTGTAAGTACCACTGAGGTTGAACTTAGTCTTTTCAGAACCACCGCTAACACTTACGTTGTGAGACTGTGAAAGATCGTGATTACCGAACATCTCGTTCTGCCAGTCATGTCCCTGCTGATACTGATACAAGTCGAGGTCTCCGAAAGAACCGAAACGCTTTTCGAAGCTGCTGATATCAGATGTGCCGCGGAGAGCAGCACGCTCATAGTTGTACTTAACGTACTGATAAGGAGTCATGGTGTCAAGAGTCTTGGCAATGCTCTTTCCCTGAACGTAGCCATTGTAAGAAACTACGGTCTTACCAGACTTAGCGCCCTTGGTAGTAACCAGGATTACACCATTTGCACCCTGAGAACCATAGATAGCTGTTGAAGCTGCATCCTTCAATACGGTAATGTCCTCAATATCAGAAGGAGCTATGTCACCGATGCTGGATACAGGGAATCCGTCTACGATGTAGAGAGGAGAGTTGTCACCAGTGATAGAACCGCCACCACGCACCTTGATGATCATTTCTGCATCAGGTGAACCGTCGGTAGTTGTAATCTGCACACCAGGCAACTTTCCTGTCAAAGCTTCTGCTGCATTTGTAACAGGAACCTTGGTAAGGTCTTCACCCTTTACAGTAGCAACGGCACCAGTCAAATCCTTCTTTCTTACAGTGCCGTAACCGATGACAACGACATCGTTGAGGGAGTTAGCTTCGTCCTCGAGCTTTACTGTAATAGTTGTTTTACCTGCAACATTAATCTCCTTCGCTTTCATACCGATGTATGAAATCTTCAGTTTCTTACTGCTGCCTTTCAAATTAACGGTGAAGTTACCATCAATATCAGTGATACCACCATTACCTGCTTGACCAACCTCCATGACAGAGGCGCCGATAATAGCTCGCCCGTATTGTCAGTAACAACGCCTTTTACTGTTTGTGCAGATACACTTGTTACTACGAACATCAGTGCGCCTGCCAAAGCAATTTTCTTTTTTTCTAAAATTACCAGACATACACTTTAGGTTTAGATAAAACTTATTCTAAATTACTAATATTCTAATGTTTTTTATTTAATGTTTTTAAGTAGAATTCCAGTTCTGAGCAGATGCTTGCTGAAGGGATGTTCCTCTTGGAACCCGAAGGCTCCGATGGGGCAACCTAGATGCGTAGCAATAGCTAAGTCTTGGTTTTCTTGATGAAAAAGTATATAAAAAATATGAGAATATAGGTATATTGGGGGTAAAAAATTACGTAAACGTTTACAGATTTTTGAGTAAATACTCTGTTTTTTACATTTTGACGGTCTGTTTTCTCAGTTCCCGTTTCTGCTGTTTCAGAAGCTGAGGGAACAAAAAAGTGCAATATCCGGCACCCTTCTGAAAGAGGATGGGGATATTGCACTCCGAATGTTATCTGTTAATCTAATTACTTATGGTCTCTGCTTCTTTACTTTACGATGACCTTGCTTGTCTTCTTGCTGCCATCTGCCAGGGTCTTCACAATGATGTTGATACCCTTCTGAAGATTTGAGAGCTGGGTGCCGTCGGCTGCATAGATGGCGGTCTTGATGACTGCTGCATCTGTAGCTGAGGCGATGTTGTGGATGCCGGTGCCCTGACCAACAACTGTAGCTTCGCTCAAACCGCCCATCTCGTTGGCTGCACGTACGCTCCATGTTGCAGAGGCGTCATCAACGATATAGCTAGGAGTGATGGTGAAGTCTACTACCTTGCCGTTCTTGCATACTGCCCAGAGAAGCGCGTAGTCGTTGTTGTCCCAAACGAGGGTTGTACCGTTCAGCTTAACGTTGCTAGGTGCTGATGCCTGCTCGGTAGCTGCAGTTGGATCCCAGTCATCATCCTGACCCATTACTGTTTCAATGGTGTAGGTTGCAGCTTCCTCTGCTGTGAGGATAGGGTCTCCTGCTGTTTCATTACGACGGTTTACATAATTGTCACCATCCTTTGAATCGTAGGCATCGTAAACTTTCTTTCTGTCCTTGAGGTCTACTACGCTACCTGTTGATGTGTATGAGTTGTATTCAGCGAAACGCTTAGGGTAACCGCCACTCATCTCGTTCCATCCTGCTGCTGATGGGATAGCTTCCATCTTGGTGTCGATGTAGAGTGCAATAGGTGTGCCTTTGCCCCATGGACGTCCCAAGGTGTAGTTACCATTCAGGTCTTTTGCCTCAGTAGCATCCTTGATAGTACAGTCTTTGAAGATGTAGCCATACTTCTTAGGCTGAGAAGGAACTGCGAGATAGCCTCCCTTTTCACAGATCCAGAGTTCTACATTATTATAATATACATCACCCTTACCGCAAAGGTAGTCGGTACGACCACGGAGAATTCCGTCTTCGAAGTAGAATTTACCGTTCTGGTTGTTTGATACGTAGGTATCCTGGTAAGCCCAGAGGTTTACGTTCTTGCAGATGGTCTTGTTGCTCTGGTCGTTGAGTACGATGTCGCGACCTTTGGCATCACCCATACTGCTGTACATCTTTAGATCCTGGAAATAGGTGTTTGTTGCTCCCTTCTGCAAGCAGAGTACGTCACCCTTGCCGATACCTTCCAATACGTTGCTGATTGGCCTGAGTTTGGAACGGTGTTGGTCAGTGAGGTGTTGTCCATGCCTTCACCAATGATTGATACGTTTGGCGTATTCATATAGGTGGTTGGGTTGGCATAACTCTTGCCGTCGCTACCTGTTACCTTACTCTTCTCGTCTGCAGGAATCTTGTAGTCGCCCTGCTTGATGAAGATGCGGAAACGCTTGCTAGTATCTGTACGCTTAGCTGCTGCATCAAGTGCTGCCTTGAAGTCTCCGTCGGTTGGTACGATGAAGTCGTAGAGTGCTTTGGTTACTGCTGGCTTGGTCTTGGTAGTGAAGTTCAGAACAATTGCCTGGTCTGTGGCATTGTCTGTCAAATCGGCTACCGAACCTGCAGCGAGTGTGAAGGTATAAGCTGTAGCGTAGTTCAAGCCTTTGTATGCAAAGGTGATGGTCTTGCCTGATACGGCTCCTTCAATCTTTTGTGTGCCGAGTGTAGCGGCTGCGTTGCCGGTGAGTTTTACCTTCTCATCGAAAGTCAGTACAATCTTGCCGTTGGCAGATGCGTTGGTTGCGCCTTCTGCTGGTACGGTGTTTACGAGTACAGGTGCCTTGCCGTCGTTTACGAGCTGGGCAGTACCTGTGATGTAGATACCTGCTATTGCAATTCCGTCGTTGTTGCCTGTTGCTCCCTTGATAGAAGAAGTCTTGTCGGCAATCCAGCGGATGTATACTTCTGCCTTGTTGTTGGCATCGGATGGGAGAGTGAACTCTCCGTCTGTCCAGGCTTTGGCTCCTGGCATTTTGATGGCACCTACTTTGGTCCAGTCGGTTCCGTTGAGAGAGTATTCTACATTATATGTTTCGTATGCGTTATAATTGTAGAGCATGCTGCTCTTTACCTTGATGTCGGTAAAGGCTGTTGCGTTGACCTTGGTCTGCCAGTAGGTCTCACCCAGTGGCTTGGTTTTCTTGGAGGTCCAGTTTACAGCTGCATTCTTTCCTTCGTAGCCGCCAGCACTGTTGCTCTTGTCGAGCCATGTGTATGTATTTCCGTCTGCATCGCGCAGGATGAGCTGGTCTACATCGTTGTCTTCTGCAGCGAAGTCTGCTGTACGACCTTCTCTTGCTGACTTATAGAAGTCCCAGCCTGCGATGAAGTCTTTTGAAGAATATGCTGCTGTGAATGACTGGTCGGCGTTCATGTTTATTTTGCGTTCTGCTCCTGTTTCACCATCATTCCAGTTGGTGAAGGTGAGGATGTCGTTGCTGTTGGCTGTGAGAGTTACCTCTGTTCCCTCTTCATACATGTTCTTTCCTTCAACAACGGTTGGAACAGGAGAGGCACTTATCATATAGTCTTTTGCTCCACCTTCAACCTTGTAATTCAAAGCGTAGGTGTTTATCTTCTCAAAGTTTGCCTTCAATGCTGTGTTGGTTGAGATAGAGAAGGTGTATGCTTCATCTGTAGATACACCTGGTTGTTGGCATCTGTCCAGTTGACAAACTTGTAGCCGAAATTCTTTGTTGCTGTTACGGTGATTGATGTCTCTGCATCAAATACGGTTCCTGCAGGAGATACTTTGACTGTTCCTGCTCCTACGGTTGAAACGGCAGCCGACAGGGTGTACTGTTCAACCTGCTGAACGGTTCCGTTCAAGAGACCATTGATGTGTACATCGGCAAAGCCTTGCTGCTTAGTAGAGCCAACGCCAACGGTGCAGCTCAGCGTGAAGCCTTCAGCTGATGTCAGTTTGGCTTGCTGGTCGGCAGTGAGCTGGATGACGATGTGGTTGGTCAGGTTTTCATTTTTCGAAAACTTGTCAGTCTCTGTTGTATTGTTATCTCTTAATGCGGTGAAATTACCCAAGTCTACAGAAGTTCCGTCGCTAAGTTTGGCGGTTACGGTTACTCCATTTTCTGAATCTGTACCGAATCGGTTTACGTAGGTACTGATAGAGGTTGGGGTAAATGTAAGTCCCTTGCTAGGTTTAACGGTCCATTCTACGGCTTTTGTTGTACCAACAGGACCGAAACCAGCCATGACCATCCCGTTTCCGTCTTTGTCTTTTGTAGTCTGTGATGTCTTGAGAGAATACTTCAAGTCACCGGTGTTTACGGAAACCAGACTGAAACCATTTTCTGGTGATTTAGTGTACTGCGTAGCGTAGTTGTCGTCATTAAACGGCCATGAAACGCTAGCTTCTTCGTTCTGGTAGGTTTGCGCATTTGCCACTACCATAACAAACAGGGCAATGAGTGAGAGCCCAAATCTGAGTAGATTCTTTTTCATTTGTTTGCCTTTTTAGGTTGTTGTACTTATTATTTTTATTCACTACCGTCCCGTTAAAGTGGACTAATCGTTCTTTGAAATCATTGAAATAAGTCTATGAGCAGTTTCCATTGACGGACAAAACACCGCTCAGGGAACTGCTCATAAAAGACTTATTCCAATGATGTCAAAGAGCAATTTGGTCCCCTCATTCCGGGGCTATTTGATTAATATTAAACTCGTCCCAATTTTAACGGGACTCTAATGATTTAACATATTTCTTTCCCTTAACGACAACTACGCCATGATAACCTTCTCCAACACGCTGACCGTTAAGATTATATATAGCATTATCTTTTTCAGATTCTCTGGAAAGACCTAATACCGGAACAATAGTAGCAAGGCCTCCAACAAGCGTTATCTCCTCACCTGCATTAGTTGGAATATCATAGAGATAAGTATCCGGAAGCGTAGTGGCAGGAATCTTACTTGCATCCTTGACTATAGGCTCCGGCATGCCGTAAGGTGCATCAAAGAATTGGTATTATTGCCTTCTGCTACAGAAAGAGCTGTACCATCGGCATTTGTCAATGGTGTTGCAGTACGCAGACGTAAGTTTCCGCCGACAGTAGACTTCACTGCAAGCTTCTCTATCTTGCCGTCAACCCATTTCATATCTGTCACCACAAATCCGCCACGGGCACACAGTCCTTTCACTTCGCCACCGGCTTTCCATTCCGTAGGCAATGCAGGAAGAACATGCAAGAAGCCGGCATGTGACTGCACAAGCATCTCTGCTATAGCTGCAGTAGCTCCGAAGTTTCCGTCAATCTGGAATGGAGGATGGGCATCAAACATATTTGCATACGAGCCGCCGTCGGAAGAAGCGATTGTCACATTAGGGTCGAGCAGGACAAGCTGGTTCTTAAGAATCTTCATGGCATGGTCTCCATCAAGCATACGTGCCCACATGGCTTCCTTCCATCCCATCGACCATCCGCGGGCAGCATCGCCACGTCCGACAAGACTCTTGTGTACTGCCTGATAAAGTGTAGCGTTTTCGTATGGAGAAACCTGATTGCCAGGATAAGCGCCCCAGAGATGAGACAGATGACGATGAGACGAATTCTCTTTATCCCAGTCTTCCTGCCATTCCTGTACCTGTCCGTATTGACCAATCTTCCATGGAGTAATCTGTGCCTTCAGAGCATCAAGAGCATCTGCGAAATCCGCATCCTTATCAAGAGCACGAGCTGCAAGAGCTGTATTCTTCAACAAGTCATAGACCATCTCGTTATCCATGGCAACTCCTCCGAAAAGGGCAATGTTTGCAGTTTTACCGTCAGGCTTGGTATAAGAGCCTATACCAGGATGATTCTCCGGTGAGTTGCTCGGACAAACAACCATATACCCTGTATTCGGATCCTTCACAAGAAAATCCTGGAAGAATTCTGCCGCTCCCTTCATTATAGGATAGACCTCTGCAAGATATGTCTTGTCGCCAGAGAAGAGATAACGCTCCCAAAGGTGAGAGCAGAACCATGCGTTACATGTAGCCATACTCCTACGGTGCCATTGTCTACCGCACCTGTCGTACGCCAAATATCTGTATTATGATGTAAAGCCCATCCACGTGCGCCATACATCTTCTTAGCTGTTTCCGCACCTGTAACACTTACATCCTTGACCATCTCGACAAACGGCTCATGGCATTCTGCAAGATTTGTGACTTCTGCAGGCCAGTAGTTCATCTCAACATTGATATTTGATGTGTATTTCGAATCCCAAGCCGGATACTGACGCGCATCAGGATTCCAGATGCCCTGCAGATTAGCTGGCTGTGTGCCTGGTTGTGAAGAAGATATGAGCAGGTAACGTCCAAACTGGAAGTAGTTGGCTGCCAACTGAGGATCAGAAGTCTTATGGAACTCCTTTATACGCTGTTCCGTGTTCTTGGACTCCTGTGTAGCATTACCTGCAAGAGTCAGGTCCACACGGTCAAACTGTGCCCTGTAGACAGATTCATGATCCGAAAGCGTTGTAACATAATCTTTCTTGCTGTTCTCGTAAGCTTCCAGATAGGCAAGAGCTGATGCACTTGCATCACCGCTTACATCATCATATTTCTTGAAATTAGTGGCTTGCGAAATAATGATTGTAGCGTATGTAGCACCTGTCACATTAAGACGCGGAGCATTTGTAGCGGCTCCCACTGTTCCCTGAGCATAGATATTGACATTGTCGTTTGTAATAGTGCCGTCAGTGTCCACAATACGCAGATAAGTACAAAGGTTGAGCTTGTTTTCCACATTCTCACACTTGTCACGTGCCGGTCCCATCGTTGCCTTGACAGTATGCTCGTCATAGAGGACGTTAGACGTGAGCTTCTCTATATTCGACTTATTACAACCGGCATAAGCCACATTGAAGTCGAGTTTACCTTTCTGGTCCGCTTCAAGACGCACCACTGTGACATTATCCTTGAAAGAAGTGAATACTGTACGCTTATACCCTACACCTTTCACATGATACTCCACATTGCTTGTTGCAGTATTCATATCAAGATAGCGAACATAGCCTTGTGCATCAACAGCATCCGAAGTCTGTGCACTTTCCATATCATCGAAACGCTGTCCCGGGAAGCCAAGCAAGACAACACCTGCTGCACGATAACTTGCTCCATGCGAGCCTTGCGACATCCAGTTCGTAACTGCAAGATTCTGTACCGAAGCATAATCTTTATTGAAGATGCCTTGCTGTACTTCTCTGAGTACTCCAAAAGCATTTGCATTATAGTTCGTGTTCGGTCCCTGGTCCCAGAATGTATCTTCGTTGAGCTGGAGCGTATCGCATGCGACACTACCGGAGTGCATAACACCAAGACGACCGTTTCCCAACGGTAGAGCTTCTTCCCAATAGCCTGCTGGCTTGTTGTACCACAAATGATTCTTGCTTTCTATTGTAGGAGCAGGTATCGGATTGGTATCGGCGGTGATGAAACTGAACGTCAAGGCTTTCGCAAGCACATTTCCAGAAAGGTCACTTACTGTATTTGCCGGTAGCTCAAAGTTATACTTCGCACTTTTGTCAAGAGCAGAATAGCTGAAACGAATTACATTGCCGTTTACTGTTGGAGCAAGCTTGACAACACTGTTTGTATTTGCATTCGTAAGCGTTGCCTCTGCCCCATCCGCCACATGCACACTCTCGTCAAAGTTCAAAGCAATGGTTCCTGTTGTCACGACATTATCCTCATTATCCTTTGGACGGCTTGATACGAATGCCGGTGCTTCATTGTCGTCAGCAAGCACCTTTACATATTTCAGATTGTAATTGCTATTCTTCGTGGCACTGACAATAAAGAGTCTCACTATGACATTCTCCTTATTGTCGGCATCAAGAGAGTAAACAGCATCATTATATTTATTCCAATGACTGCCGCTGACATAGTCATCAAGTGTTGTCCATGTCGTCCCTCCATCAACGGAATACGCCACACCAAAATGTGTGGAGCTACTTGAGCCGTCGCCTATAGCGAAATTAAGTTTCACGTTGTTCAGGTTTACAGTAGGGAAATTCACTTCGAAATATTGGTCATGTGTTGAGGCATCACCATAGTTTTCCTTTTGTGTAAATTTATCTATCGAAGCTGTGTTCAGACGCAAGACATAGCTGTCCTTACTTTGCTTTACCTCCCACTTGCCGTCACTTGTCTTCAGCGAAGCTATAGTTGGTCCGTACTCCAGAACATGTGTTCGGCAGAAATACCGGTTGTTTACTTTTCCATGCGGTATTGCTTATCGCCTGCCATCCGCTGCCATCCGGAGTGTAGGTCACAACAGTTCCGCTGCTTGAGCTTTCCCATCCCTCCGAGAACACCCATGACGCAACAGCTGTCTGTTGCGCATGGCTGATAACAGGATTCGCAAAGGTAAAAGCCAAAAGCATCAGAGCCACATGGAATAAATGACTCATCATTCTTTTCATAATTTTACTTTTTAATTGTTTTTAGATTACACTACCGTCCCGTTAAAGTGGACTAATCGTTCTTTGAAATCGTTGAAAATAAGTCTTTTATGAGCAGTTTCTAGAGTCAACGGACTTGAATTCGTAACTTTGCAGCCAAATACACGGCTGCGTTGACAGCCCAGCAGATAGCCGACCTCTACAAGAACCGTTGGCAGATAGAGCTGTTCTTCAAGTGGCTCAAGCAGCACCTCAAGATCAAAAAGTTCTGGGGAACTACCGAGAACGCTGTCAGAATACAGATAGCGGCTGCTATTACTGCCTACTGCCTTGTGGCGATTGTCCAGCACGATATGAAGTTGAAACGCTCGGCCTACGAGGTCTTGCAAATCCTCAGCATATCATTGACGGACAAAACACCGCTCAGGGAACTGTTCGATAAGACTTATTCCAATGATGTCAAAGAGCAATTTGGTCCCCTCATTCCGGGGCTATTTGATTAATATTAAACTCGTCCCAATTTTAACGGGACACTAATGATTACATTTTTAAGTTTGTTGGTGCAAAAATACACTTATTATTTTTATTTAAGGTATTTTTGTTTCAATTTTGTTGTAAAAGCTACGCAAACGTTTTCGTAGTTTTAGCTCATTTTGGTTCGTATTTTTCTGAGATTCTCAAAATGATTTATTATTTTTGCCACCGAAATAAACTAGCAAATGAATCAAACTAAAATAAAGTTATTCAACAACTATAATATATAAACTTAAAATAAAACGATTATGAAGAAATTCTTTACTCTTATCGCAGCCGTAGCTTTGGCTGCTAGTGTTAATGCTCAGGGAACTTATGCTGTGCAGGTAGGTGACAAGGTAAATGCTGGTGATAAGATTACGTCAGTAAAAAATGTCACTTTGACTTATATGGAGAATGCTGGTACTGCTTTTGCAGATGGTAAGGCTACCGATAATTGGGCTGATGGTGATTTTACTGCTTACGTATGTGGTAAGAACAATGGTAAGTTGGTGAAAGGAGCTGCGCCAACTGGATGTGTTTATAAGTTCGAGACTGCAAATGCAGGAACTTTAACTGTAGCTATACAGATGGGAGCAGCTAAAGGTTTCCATATTTTGGATGCTGATTTTGCTGAGGTGACTCCTGGTTCTTATAATTTGCCAAGCGCAAAGGATGGTGAATCTCAGAAATTCACACTGAACGAGAAAAATGAAAATATTATTGCCGCAAAGTCTAATGGTATAGTAACCTTCAACGTTGCTGCTGGTGGTACATACTATGTGCTTGCTGCAGGTACTAGAATGGGCTTCTTTGGCTTTAAGTATACGATAGGCACTGGCACCGGCATCTCTTCAGTAAACGCTGCTGCAGCCAAAAAGGATGGTAAGACCTATAATATGGCTGGTCAGGAGGTTTCTTCTTCTGCAAAGGGCTTGATTATCAAGAACGGTAAGAAGTATGTAAAGTAACAGATTGTATAAATAGATAAAACAAAAGGGCATTCCCAAACATGGGGATGTCCTTTTTGTTTTATAAGAAGTTTTATTCCTTTATTACCTTATCCACTACGGTCTTTCCGTTTTGAAACAGCATCTTGCGGATGTTGATGCCTTTTTGAGGAGCAGAAAGGAGGGTGCCGTTGAGGCTGTAATACTTTACTTCGACTAATTCACTGGGATTGGAACCGATGATCTGCGAGATGCCTGTAGGATTCTTCCATGCAGGATAGTATTCATCTACCTTGCTCTCAGCATCGGCATTGCCTTGCTTCATGATGTCCTCAACCAGTGAATTGGCGTAAACCTCAAGGTTGGTGTAGTACTCCTTGCTGTCAAGCGAGTAGGTGAGGGCATCTGAGGCTTCGTTTGGATCTAAGCCGTTGGCAGTCTCCCATGCATCTGGAATGCCGTCCTTATCGGTGTCGAAGTCGGCAGGGCGAGTGCCCTTTCCGAAGTTTGCCTCGGTGTAGCCGTTTACATCTGATACCTTGTCGATGATGCCAGGTGAATTGGTGATGCTTCCCTTGTACTTGGCTGTACCAGTCTTTGCCTCTTCCATGTAACGTGCATCAATCTCATCGCGGTAGAGAGAGGCACCGCTGTATGCCAGTACTTACTGAATGCTTCGGCAGCAGAATGGGTGGTAACATCTCCTGTAGGAGCAGGAGCATCCATCTTGATCTTGACACAAGACTTGCCGCTGATGGTTACGTGGACAACATTGTCACCATAAAAGTTCTTGGCATCCGGACTGTAGTATTCTCCGTTCAGGCTTGGAATGCCTTTGTCGTAGCTGATACCTTTCCAATCCTTGTTTTGGGTAACAGAACCCTTGGTGGTTTCGGTGGTGTTTCCGTTGATGAAGTAACGGCTGGTCATGTCGTATAACTCAGGATGATTCTTGTCGGAATTGCTCTGTGTAGAAAGTGTGACAAGGGTGATACGGTCCTGATTTCCCCGTACGCTTCCTGTGCTTATATCTACTTTGAGTCCATTCAAAGTTTTACCTTTCAAACTATGGCTAGGTCCAGCCTTGTAGTAATTGTTCACGATGTTAATCTGTCCGCCGCCCGGACCTCCGTAGCAGGTGCCCTGCGCATTATACATCACGCAGTTGCGGAAGTCTACGTTTTCTGCCTGCACGGTGTTCTTCCACTGGTAGGTATCGTAATCCTTGTTACTGGTGTAGCCTGTCCATCTGTATCTAGCACCATTAAAACGGGGACCGCGGTTCATGAGATGACCTACGAAGTTGTGGTGGAAGCTGGCGAGCTTACCGCCCCAGATGCCTCCATAACCATGTGCTCCCTTAGAGTGACCCGGATTGGTGAGACTTTCGGCAACGGTACACCACTGCATGGTGAAATTGTTGTTGTCGTAGAATGAAGCCACCTCATCGATGCTCCAACTGAAGGAACAGTGGTCGAAGATGATGCCGGTCTTGTTGCGCTGCCAGGAAGCATCCGCACCGTCATTGATGTTCTTTTCCTCTCCGCGGCGTATGCGGAGGAAACGGATGATGTTGTTGTTGCCCGGTTGAACGGTGTAATATCTGAGGGTGATGCCCGGAGATGGGGCAGTCTGTCCGAGGATGGTGATGTTGTCACCTATCTTGAGATCAGACTTCAGGGCGATGACGCCAGCCACATCGAAGACGATGATTCTATTACCCGAATTGACAGCCTCTCTGAAAGAACCCGTTCCGCTGTCGTTGAGGTTAGTTACGTGTACTACTTTTCCGGCTCTTCCGCCGGTTACATATCTTCCGTGACCTTCTGCGCCCGGAAAGGCTGGAGTTTGTGCCAAAGCAGCAGCACTCATGAGTGCTGCTGCCATTGTTGTGAATATTTTCTTTTCCATCGGTGAGAATTCAATTAATAGTTTTAAATTCAGTTTACAGTTTAGAGTTAATAGTTTATGGGGCAATCTTGCTATACGGCGAAGCCGCTGTAAACTGTAAACTATAAACTATAAACTGTAAACTATAAACTAAGTTTTACTTATTCAGTCCCTGCATTTCCATTTCCAGACTAGCCCAGATGAAAGGACCTACGCCCTTGGCATCATTGTCGCGGATAGCTCGCTCATGTAATAGTTGAAGCTGCCGTCGCGCTTGTAGTTTGGCTTCTTTACGTATGGGCCAGGTCCAGGGCCGAGTCCGCTGACAGCACAGCAGCGTGTAAGGCTGATGGTCTTGTCTGGGTTTACCTTGATGAAGTTGTTCAGGATACCCTCATAAGCCTTGATACCTGCTTCCTGATATTCCTTTCCGAGGTATCCCTTGCGGTAACCCTTGAGGAGAACATAGGCAAACATGCTTGAAGCGGTGCTCTCCAGGTAGTTGCGAGGATCCTTTACATCCATTACGTCGTACCATACGCCCGTCTTCTTATCCTGGTATTTTACCACGCTCTTCATTGCCTTATTTAATAAGGTGATGATTTCGCCGCGGCGAGCATAATCTTCTGGAATGGCATCGAGGCATTCGGTCATTGCCATGACGTACCATCCGAGGGCTCTTGCCAGGTATGCTGGCTCTTTCCGTCTTCCTTGTTTGCCCAGAACTGGCTGTGGGTCTCGTCCCATGCATGTTTCCAGAGTTGGGTCTTCTCATCGTAGGTACGCAGGTCGGTCTTCACAATCTGGTCTACCGCATCGTCGAGAATCTTCTTCGCCTTCTTTGGCTTGAGGTTCTGTACAGCGTAGTTGCAGTAGAAAGGCAGACCCATGAAGATGCCGTCGAGCCATACCTGGTTGGCGTAGATTGCCTTGTGCCAGTAAACGCCTTCCTTGGTGCGAGGCTGGTTCTGCAGCTGCTTGAAGAGCGTCTTCAGCGCCAGTTCGCTGCTCTTGCTAGGGAAGAGGTTGTGCATGCGGAGGATGAACTTCGCTGTGCGCACATTGTCGAGGTTGAAGTCCTCATATTTGTAGCCTGTGATGTTTCCCTTCTCGTCAATCATCTTGGAGGATATTCTTTCAGGTAGTTGATGATTGCCTCGTTGTTGGCTTCGGCATCAGCTCCCTTGAAGGTGCTCTTTCCGCCTTTGTAATGGAGGTAGGTGTCGAGCATACCTTCCATCTCAATGCCCATTACGTAGCTCCACTTTGGCTTCTTGCTGAAGTCGAGCAGGTAAGACTGAGGCACGCGCTGCATCTCGCTGTGGGTGAGCCACTCTGAGTAGGTCTGGTAAGGACGGTCTTCCTTGTTGAGAACCAGTGAACCATTGATGATGAGGTTGTCGAACTTCACGTTTCTTGTCTTGCCGGTAACCTTGGTAGGCTGCTTGATGACACCGTCGAACTTACAGTTCTTTACATGGATGTCGTATACGTTTTCTACCTTGTTTCCACCGATGATGAGCACACCGTAGTTGCTCTTCTGGCAGGTAACATCTTCCATGCTCACGTTGCGCACGGTAGGTTCAAATCCGCGGTAGCAAGCCTCTCTTGGCTCATAGTCGAGGTTGATTTTGAGTACGGCTTCCTTACACTGTCCTACGGTAACCTTGCGCATGTGGATGTTCTGGATGAGTCCGCCGCGGCAGTTGTTGGTCTTGATGCGGAGGATGCGCTCCAGATGAGGAGAGTCCATCTCGCAGTTCTCGGCGTATACATTCTCGCATCCGCCTGAAATCTCAGAACCGATGACTACGCCACCGTGTCCGTCTTCCATGCGACAGTTGCGGATGATGATATTCTTAGATGGTTTGTTCCAAAGACGACCGTCGTTGTTTCGTCCGCTCTTGATGGCGATGCAGTCGTCGCCGGTGTGGAAGATACAGTTCTGAATGAGTACATTCTCGCATGCTTCAGGGTCGCATCCGTCTCCGTTAGGTCCTTCGTTCCAAACGGTTACGCCGTCTACCGTGATGTCCTTGCAGAGCAGAGGGTGCATCACCCAGAAAGGCGAATTGATCATCTTTACGTCCTTGATGAGAATGCGCTCAGAGCGTACGAAGTTGACGAGCTGAGGGCGGAGACCCTGTCCCATACCGAACTTGCGCTCATCGAAAGGCACACCGTTTTCTGCCATTTTCTGCAGTCTGGCGCGGGAGCCCATCTTCTGGTGTTCCTTGGTTACGCCCTCCTTGTATCCGAAGTAAGGATTGCCGTTCCACTGCCACCATGTATCATTGTTGCCGCCTCCGTCATGGTACCTTTACCGGTAATGGCGATGTCGGAAACCTTGTAGGCGTAGATGCATGGAGAGTAGTTCCAGCATGCCAATCCTTCCCATGCGGTGCGAACCAGCGGATAGAGTTTTGGCTCAAAGGCAAACTGCAGTACGGCACCTTCTTCGAGGTTCAGTTCTACGAAGCTCTTCATCTCAATGGCTCCTGTGCGCCAGGTACCCTTCGGTATGACGATGGTACCGCCACCTTTCTTAGAGACGAGGGCGATGAGTTTGTTGATTGCCTTCTGGTTCTGTGCAGCCGAAGCGTTCTGCTTGGCTCCATAGGCAGAAATTACATACTTCTTGGTTGCCTGCTTGATATTAGGCAACTGTATGCTCTGTTCAATGCGCTGATATTCAGCATCGTTCCATCCGTCGGCCCAAGCGCAGGCTGGGATGAGAAGCAGAGCAACGAGTAAGGTCTTAAAGAATTTCTTCATTGTCTTTGTTCTAGTTTTATGATTATTTGTATTTATTTATTTGTATGAATCTGTTTATTCGTTTGTTTGTTTGGGTTTGATGTTTAACACATCGGTGCAAAGTTACGAATTTTATTTGGAAAACAGGTACTGGTAATGTTAAAATTAAATGTTTTTGCAAAAAAAAGTTTGGTGTTTTCAAAATAAATTGTTATCTTTGCAACGATATTTAACATTATTAACGCAATAAATACTGGGTAGCCTATTGGATAGACATTTACTTAATGAATAAAATAAGATTAAGAAAATGAGTAAACTCAATGAAATGACAGACGAAGAGTTGGCCCTGGCTTATGTCGGGGGTGACAACAGAGCCTTTGACCTGTTGCTTTCCCGCAACGAGGTAAAACTGTTCTCTTATATCCTTTTCGTGGTTCACGATGAGGATCTGGCGAATGATATCTTCCAGGAGACATTCGTGAAGGCAATCAGTCGTTTACATGCTGGCCAGTATTCCAGTTCGGGCAAATTTATTTCGTGGTTAATGCGCATAGCGCATAATGTCATCATCGACGGTTATCGCAGTCAGTGTGTGTTCCGCATGGTAGAACAGGGGAACGGTAATGATCTTTCCTGTCTGCAAGGCGAAGATTTTCAGGCAGACTGTGCTGAGCAGGAGATGGTACGCAAACAGGTGCTCCGTGATGTGAAGAAACTGGTAGACTTTCTGCCGGCTCCACAACGCGAAGTGGTTTATATGCGTTTTTATCAGCAGATGTCTTTCAAGGACATAGCCGAGTGTACCAATGTGAGCATCAATACGAGTCTGGGAAGAATGCGTTATGCGCTCCTTAACCTCCGCAAGATGGCTAAGGAGCACAATATCTATCTGAATCTTGATTAGTGGAGTTCTTTCAAGGCATGGATGGTAGCATAAGGGTCTGTGCTCTTGAATACATAACTTCCGCTTACCAGCACGTCTACTCCGGCTTTCACCAGTCTTGGAGCAGTTTCTGCCTGCACACCGCCATCTACCTCGATGAGTGCCTGGCTTCCGCTCTCTTTGATGAGCTGGCGCAGACGGCCTATCTTCTTGATGGTGTTCTCGATGAATTTCTGTCCGCCGAAGCCTGGGTTAACGCTCATCAAAAGTACCATGTCTACATCGCAGATGATGTCTTCCAGCACACATACCGGGGTAGAAGGGTTGAGGGTAACTCCTGCCTTCATGCCTGCTGCATGAATCTGCTGGATGGTGCGGTGCAGATGGGTGCAGGTCTCGTAGTGCACGTTCATCATCATGGCACCGAGCTTGGCAGTCTGCTCAATGTAATTTTCCGGGTGCTGTATCATAAAGTGGACGTCGAGGGGCTTGGTGCACACCTTGCTCACGGCTTCTATCACAGGGAAGCCGAACGAGATGTTGGGCACGAAGACACCATCCATCACATCGAGGTGGAGCCAGTCGGCCTCACTCTTGTTAATCATCTCTATATCACTCTTCAGGTCAATGAAGTTGGCTGAGAGCAATGAAGGGGATACCATTGTTTTCATCTTTCTTCTTCTTTTAGTTAGGATAGCACACCTTTAGCTTCCCATTTTGCACCATAGTATGATAGGAGTAGGCTATCTGCTTGATGAAGTAGATGGTCTGAGCCGAAGGTCTCATTTTCTTTGGTGTAAATACTTGCTTCATAGGCGTGAATCTTTTTTATTTGAATAATACTTCTTGTTATTTGTTTTTAGAACGGGCATGTCTTGAGGATGAGTTTTCCTCTTTCCGTAACCTGTTCTCTAAATAAATAACGGCGTATTGGGAAATTTATTACATTCCGGCGAATTTTTTTTTCTTTCTCCCTATATATAATAATGTATAGTGGAGAACGTGAGACGAAAGTGGGGAAAAAGGGGTGCTGAATGATAAAATAGTGTTAAATCTTAAAATTTCTCGACAAAAAGTTTGTAGTTTAAAAGAAAAACTGTACTTTTGCAGTAGAAATGAAGAACGAAGGAGAATCTTTTCGTTAAAAAGAAAGAAACGCCTCGTTTTTGGTAGTAACAAACAATTAAAAGAAAAAGCAATATGAATACATTCGTATCTACATCATGGTGGTGGCGTAACTCAAGATTCCAGAAGTCGTGAGTCGAGACGCCGTATGTGGATGTGAACAACATAATATACTAGGGGCTGCCGTAACTTACGACAGGCCCCTTTTCTTTTACAACGAAAAATAAAAAACAAAAAATATAGGAGATATTAACTATGGAAATGAAGGACATTTTGAACAGAATGTTGAACCACGAGGAACTTTCCCGTGAGGAAACCCGAGACATCATTGTAGGAATCACCAAGAGTGAATTTCCTGAGGAACAGATTACAGCCCTGCTCACCGGTTTGCAGATGAGAGGCGTAACGGTAGATGAACTGCTCGGTTTCCGTGACGGAATTCTTGCCACAGGCGTGCCAGCCATCCTGGATTGCGACCGCTACATTGACGTGGTGGGAACCGGTGGCGACCGCAAGAACACCTTTAACATTTCTACTACTTCCTGCTTCGTTATTGCGGGTGCGGGTTACAAGGTGGCAAAGCACGGCAACTATGCGGCTACTTCGGTGAGCGGTGCCAGCAACGTCATCAAGAACCATGGTGTTCAGTTTACCGATGATATAGACAAGCTGAACCGCAGCATCAACGAGGCAGGCATCGTTTATCTTCATGCCCAGCTCTTCGCCAAGGCAATGAAGTTTGTAGGTCCTATCCGCAAGGTTTTGCAGTTTCCTACAGTGTTCAACTTGTTAGGTCCTCTTGTTAATCCTAGTCAGCCTAAGTGCCAGTTGCTGGGTGTTGCCAATCTCGACCAGATGCGCCTTTACAATCAGGTTTACCAGAAACTAGGCATTGATTTCGGCATTGTTAACAGCATCGACGGATATGATGAAATTTCACTCACCAGCGACTTCAAGGTAACCACCAACAACTATGAGAAGATCTTCAAGCCTCAGGATCTCGGTTTCGAGATAGCCAAACCGGAAGAGGTACGAGGCGGAGCAACCGAGGAAGAGGCTAAGGACATCTTTGATGCAGTGCTTGAAAACCGTGCCCTCCCAGCCCAGAAGAACATCGTTCTCGCCAATGCACCTTCGGCATCCAGGTGATGGAGAAGGGTCAGAAGAGCATTGAGGAATGCGTGGAGATAGCAAGAGAGAGCATTGACTCGGGTAAGGCGCTCGCTACCTTCAAGAAGTTCGTAGAGATCAACAGTTAAAGGTAAAAAGGGCTTTTAAAAGTAAAAAGGTAAAAGGGTAAAAAGGTAAAAAGAAGCCTTAACCCCTTTGTCCCCCTTTGTCCCCCCGTTCCCAGCGATTCCATCGCTGGTCTCCCAAGTCTTTATCTTAAATAAAAAAAGAAAAAATGGCTGATATTTTAGAGGAAATTGTGGCTCATAAAAGAATCGAGATTGAGCAGCGCAAGCGCTTTATCCAGCCACGGCAGATGATAACCCTCACCGAGCAGAAAATGCAGGAAGATGGGGGAAAGGTGCCGGGCGGAAGCATGAAGGAGTCGTTGATGAACTCGGAGACGGGAATCATGCTGAATTCAAGCGCAAATCGCCTTCCAAGGGCTGGATCAAACAGGAAGGTAAGCCGAGCATCATCCCGCTCGCCTACCAGCAGAACGGAGCCTCGGCGCTCAGCATCCTCACCGACATTGATTACTTCGGAGGATATGATGAGTATATTCAGGAGGCGCGCCATGTGGGCGTTACCCTACCTATCTTATATAAGAACTTCGTGGTAGAGGAATACCAGCTGCTGCAGGCGAGATACTGCGGAGCTTCTGCCGTGCTGCTCATTGCGGCCTGCCTGACCAAGGAGGAGTGTAAGCAACTCATGAACATGGCACACCAGCTGGGCATGGAGGTACTGCTCGAGATGCATAATGAGCGCGACTTCGAGTATGCTGAACTGGAACCGGATATGTACGGCATCAACAACCGAAATCTCGGAACCTTCTTTACGGATGTGGAGAACAGCTTCAGATTGGCAGAGAAACTTCCGAAGGATGTGTGCAGGGTGAGCGAGAGTGGCATCTCCAACCCGCAGACGGTTCTCCGGTTGAGAGAAGAAGCGGCTTCAGAGGTTTCTGATGGGCGAACAGTTCATGAAACAGGCAGACCCGGGCGTGGCGCTTGCAGAATTTATTTCTAAATTATAGGATTGTTTGCTCCTAACGCCCTGAAAGGGCAGAAGCTCCTAGCCCAGGGCATCGCCCTGGGTATAAAGGCAATCAGCAAGGCGCCTGTAAGGGCAAAAGCTTTAATGAAGAATAAACTATAAAGAAAAATGTTAGTAAAGGTTTGTGGAATGCGTGAACCTGATAATGTAAAGCAGGTTGCGCAACTCGGCGTTGATATGATGGGATTTATCTTCTATCCTAAGTCTCCACGGTATGCCAGTCATGTGGTGGCTCGCTCTGATGCTGACCGCAATGTGTGCCGAGTGGGAGTCTTCGTGAATGATTCCATTTCCAATATGTTGGATAAGATTTATTCATTCTCTCTGAATGCGGTGCAGATGCATGGAAGCGAGAGCAGGGAACTGTGTGAGCAGCTGCGTGCAGCAAAGGGGAATATGAAGATAATCAAAGCTATTAGTGTTTCCAATGCTGGGGATATTCAGAAATATAAGGAGTATGTAGGCGCTGTTGACTACTTCCTTTTCGATACCAAATGTAAGACGGTGGGCGGAAGTGGTCAGCAGTTTGACTGGCAGGTACTGGATGAATATGATGGCGATGTTCCATTCCTGTTGAGTGGCGGTATCGGTCCGGAAGATGCTTCCCGCATCCTGTCTTTCCATCATCCCCGATGCGTAGGAATCGACCTCAACTCCATGTTTGAGATAGAACCGGGACTGAAGGATGTAGAGAAACTCAAGGAATTCCTTTTAAAGGTAAAAAGGTAAAAAGTAAAAAGGTAAAAATAAAAAAAGTAAAAAAATGAATAAGATAAATGCATTATTTGCAAACAATAAAGACCGCAAGCTTTTGAGCTTGTATTTCTGCGCCGGATGCCCAACTTTGGAAGGTACAGGTGATGTAATTAAGGCGATGGAGCGCAAGGGGATAGATATGATAGAGGTAGGAATCCCTTTCAGTGATCCGTTGGCTGATGGTCCTGTTATCCAGAGTGCCGGAACCGTGGCTCTGAAGAACGGAATGACGGTGAAGAAACTCTTCGCTCAGTTGAAGGAAATCAAGGATGAAGTGCAGCTTCCACTCGTGCTGATGGGTTATCTGAACCCTATCATGCACTACGGCATAGAGGCTTTCTTCAAGAGCTGCGTAGAGAGCGGAGTGAGCGGCACCATCATCCCAGACCTTCCCTTTGATGATTATCTGGAGGTGGTAAAACCCATAGCCGACAAGTATGACATCCGTGTCATCATGATGATTACGCCAGAAACCAGCGAGGAGCGCATCCGTTTCATTGATGAGCATACCGATGGTTTCATCTATATGGTCAGCTCCGCGAGCATCACGGGCGCCCAGAGCAGTTTCGGCGATGCCAAGCTGGCTTATTTCAACCACATCAACGGCATGAATCTGCGCAACCCACGCATGATAGGTTTTGGCATCAGCAACAAGCAGACCCTTACCAGTGCTCAGGATAATGCGGCGGGAGCATCATCGGCAGCAAGTTTGTAACCCTGCTCAATGAAACCGGTGATCCGGATAAGGCTTTAGATGGGCTTTTTGAGTGCCTCGAAAAGTAGTTGATAGTTAACAGCGGCTTCGCTGTATAGCAGGCTTGCTCTATAAACTATAAATAATAAATTATAAACTAAGTATTATGTATCAAGTTGACGAAAAAGGATTTTTTGGAAAATTCGGAGGAGCGTATGTTCCTGAGATATTATATAAATGTGTAACCGAGTTGCAGCAGGCTTACAAGCCAATCATTGAGAGCGAGGAGTTCAAGAAGGAATACCGTGCGCTGCTCAAAGATTATGTGGGCCGCCCTTCACCTCTTTATTATGCTAAGCGCATGAGCGAGAAGTACGGATGCCAGCTCTATCTGAAGCGCGAGGACCTGAACCATACCGGTGCACACAAAATTAACAACACCATCGGTCAGATTCTCATGGCCAAGAAGATGGGCAAGACCCGCATCATTGCCGAAACCGGAGCCGGACAGCACGGTGTGGCTACAGCTACGGTATGCGCCCTGATGAACATGAAGTGTGAGATTTTCATGGGTGCCACCGATGTGGAACGCCAGCATACCAACGTAGAGCGTATGAAGATGCTGGGAGCCAAGGTGAACCCTGTGCGCACCGGCAACATGACGCTGAGCGATGCCTGCTCTGAGGCCATACGCGACTGGTGCTGCCACCCACAGGATACCTTCTATATCGTAGGTTCTACCATGGGTCCGCACCCTTATCCAGACATTGTTGCCAAGATGCAGAGCGTAATCAGCGAAGAACTGAAATGGCAGTTGGAGGAGAAGATAGGCCGTAACTATCCTGATTACCTCATCGCCTGCGTGGGTGGCGGAAGCAACGCTGCCGGAACCATCTACCACTACATTGATAATGATCGCGTGAAGATATATCTGGCTGAGGCTGCCGGACACGGAATAGATACCGATTATACCGCTGCCACCATGCACTGCGGCACAGAAGGCATCATCCACGGAGCACGCACCCTCGTGATGCAGACCGAGGACGGACAGATAGAGGAAGCCTTTACCATCAGTGCCGGTCTCGACTATCCGGGCATCGGCCCTATGCACGCCGACCTTGCCACATCGGGCAGGAGCCATGTGCTCGCCATCAAGGACGATGAGGCCATCTACGCCGGTTATGAGCTCACCCGCATGGAGGGCATCATTCCGGCTATTGAGAGTGCACACGCCGTGGCAGCCCTGAAGAAAATGAAGTTCAAGAAGGATGATGTGGTGGTGCTCACCGTGTCAGGCCGTGGCGACAAGGATGTAGAAACCTATCTCGCGCACAAGGAAATGGCGGGAGAGTACGGAAATTTTTAAATAGTTAATAGTTTATAGTTAACAGAGGCTGCGCCGTTGAGCACGATTGTCAAAGCGGTTCATGCTATAAACTGTAAGCTGTAAACTATATACAGTAAATTATAAATTAAATGAAGTTTAGTTACAAGACAGTTACCCGCAAGATTCTCGCCGACCTCTATACGCCGGTGGGAGTCTACATGCGACTGAGAGATATTTATCCGCAGTCGGCTCTGATGGAAGTTCCGACTATCATGGCTCCGAGAATTCGCGCTCCTTCATCGGTGTGCATCCGCTGGCAAGCATCGCCGTGAGTCATGGTGAGGTCATCAAGACCTATCCCGACGGAAGAGTAGAGAAAGAGCAGCTTCCTGCCTTCGGTGCCGGTCAGGGCGAGGAGTGCAAACTCGCTATCTCAAAGAGTATCAACGACTTCATCTCTTCCTTCCATGTAGAGGGCGAGAGCAAGGAGTTCTGCGGACTCTACGGATTCACCACCTTCAATGCGGTGAGATATTTTGAGAACATCCCTGTCAAGGATACCACCATGGAGAAGAATGATGCGCCCGACATCTATTACATCATGTATAAGGACATCATCGTCTTCGACATTTCAACAACACCATGGAGCTCATTGCGCTCCAGGAAAGTGAAGATCCTCACTCTTCACTTCCAGAGCTCGACGAACTGCTCAAGGCGGTGAACAAGGCCAATGTGAAACCTTATGATTTCCACCCGGTGGGCGAAACTACCTCTACCCTCACCGATGAGGAGCACAAGGCTAACATACGCCGCTGCATACAGCACTGCCTGCGCGGAGATGTATTCCAGATTGTGGTGAGCCGCCGCTTCGTACAGAAATATGAGGGCGATGATTTCAAACTCTACCGTGCGTTGCGCAGCATCAACCCTTCGCCTTACCTCTTCTATTTCGACTTTGGCGGTTTCCGCATCTTCGGTTCTTCGCCTGAAACCCATAACCGCATCGTGGGCAACAAGGCGTTCATTGACCCGATTGCCGGAACCACCCGACGCACAGGAGATATGGAGCAGGACCGCAAGGCTGCCGAATTCCTGCGCAACGACCCGAAGGAGAATGCCGAGCACGTGATGCTGGTAGACCTGGCGCGCAATGATCTGAGCCGCAATTGTCATGGGGTGAAAGTAGATTTCTACAAGGACATGCAGTTCTACAGTCATGTTATCCATCTCGTGAGCCGTGTGAGCGGAGAGTTGGATGAGCATGCGACCACATCAAGGAGTTTATTGATACCTTCCCTGCCGGCACGCTGAGCGGTGCGCCTAAGGTGAGAGCGATGCAGATTATATCAGAGCTGGAGCCTCACAACCGCGGTGCCTACGGAGGCTGTATCGGCTTCATCGGTCTGAACGGCGACCTGAATCAGCCATCGTGATACGTACCTTCATTAGCCGAAACGGCGAACTCTGGTTCCAGGCGGGTAGTGGAGTAGTGGCAAAGAGCAATGATGAGTATGAGCTAGAAGAGTGTAACAACAAGCTCGGTGCGCTGACCAAGGCGATTCACATTGCAGAGAAGCTCTAATTTAACATTTAACACTTAACATTTAATATTGACAAAAGATGAAAGTAGTAATCATAGATAATTACGATTCCTTTACCTATAATCTCGCCCATCTGGTAAAGGAGTTGGGAGCTGACGTTACGGTGTTCCGCAACGACCAGTTCCAGTTGCCGGAGCTGGAGCGCTTCGACAAGATCATTCTGAGTCCGGGTCCGGGCATTCCGTCGGAGGCGGGACTGCTGATGGATGTTATCCGCAAGTATGCAGGCCGCAAGCCGATGCTGGGCGTATGCCTGGGTCATCAGGCTATAGGCGAGGCGTTTGGAGCCAAGCTTACCAATCTTTCTGAGGTGTATCATGGAGTGGCAACCCCTTGCACCCAGTTTGGCAACGATGTTATTTTCGACGGGTTGGACAAGCGCATAGAGATTGGCAGATACCACTCTTGGGTGGTAGACCGCTCGGGATTCCCTGACTGCCTGGACGTTACGGCGGTAAGCGATGATGGTTGCATCATGGGTCTGAAGCATAAGAACTATGATATTCATGGTATCCAGTTTCATCCGGAAAGCGTGCTGACGCCAGACGGCAAGAAGATGGTGAAAAACTGGTTGGAAAAAGCTTAATGACCTTAATGACCAATGACCTTAATGACCAATGACCTTAATGACCACCATGACCGCATGGTGGTTGTTGAGGTTTTTTTGTTTTATGATAAGAAAAAGCAAAGCCTGACGCTCTCTCGAGTGCCAGGCTTTTCTGATAACCCTCGCTACATACCTCTCACGAGGTTTCACGAGAAATACTAACCTAAAACCAAATCATTTCCCATAAAGGAAAATGAAAGTATTTTTTTATTAATCATTTACATATCCCAAGCCACTGCACTCGCACCGAGTACGGCAGCAGAACTGCCATCAAGGGTAGAAACAAGGAATTTAGCCTTACCCTTGAAGGTGCGGAGCACGTGCTCATCATAAGCCTTCTGGATAGGTTTCATGATGAGGTCGCCTGCCTTGGTCAGACCACCGAAGAAGACGAAAGCCTCTGGTGAAGAGAAGGCTGCGAAATCAGCACAAGCCTCACCGAGCATCTTGCCGGTAAACTCGTATACACGCAGTGCCAGCTTGTCGCCCTTGCCTGCAGCAACGCTCACATCATAAGATGTAATATCCTCAGGGTTCATCTCGCGGAGTAATGAAGGCTCATCGCTCTTCTCGAGGAACTCGCGTGCTGTGCGAGCCACACCAGTGGCAGAGCAGTAAGCTTCGAGACATCCTGTGCGGCCACATCCGCAGATACGGCCCTCTTTGCCACGTACCATGGTAACGTGACCCAATTCGCCTGCGAATCCGTCGCAGCCGTAAACCATCTGTCCGTTGATGACGATACCAGAGCCAACGCCTGTACCGAGCGTAACGTCGATGAAGTTTTTCATGCCTCTTGCTACACCGTATGTCATCTCGCCGAGCGCAGCAGCGTTGGCATCATTGGTCATACCTACAGGCAAGCCGCCGAGGGCTTTGCTGAACAAGTCGGCCAATGGTACCACTCCGTCGTGTGCCCAAGGAAGATTTGGAGCGAATTCAATGGTTCCATTATAATAGTTTGCGTTTGGCGCACCGATACCCATTGCCTTAATCTTGTCAATGCCGCCTACCGTATCAATGATAGGCTGGAGAGCTTCTACGGCTGCCTTCACATAGTCTTCAACTTTTTCGTAACCGCCTGTCTTGATGGCAGTTGTTGCTTTGATCTCTCCGCGTGCATCTACGATGCCGAAAACAGAATTTGTACCGCCGAGGTCAAGGCCTATTACGTACGGTTTAAGTGTATTATCTGTCATGTTAATTATTTAAAATTAGTTAGAATTATTTTATTTCTCGGCAAAGATACTGAAAACTTTTGAATCTCGTTTATTTTTAAATATAAAAAAATTTTAATTTTCTTTTTTTTCTGCCAGATGATTTGCTGTCCGAAGTTTCTCTGTTGCCCTAAATCCTGTTTATATTCATGCAGAACATCCGCGTAATCCTTGTAATCCATACCCGAAAATATAAAAAACGGATATAAAATGAACTTTTAGGCGAAAAAATTGTGCTTTGTGCCCAAAATTTTGTAACTTTGCCGACTGTTAGAAATTGTAACGATACTAAGATGAATTTAGCATTTCCAATTGAGATAAACATCCTTGACTTCATATTCAAAGGAATTGTCATCGGTGTTCTTGCCTCAGCCCCTATGGTCCGGTAGGCATCCTTTGCATCCAGCGTACACTCAACAAGGGTCGCTGGTATGGGTTTGTAACAGGTGTGGGTGCCGCATTCAGCGACATTGTATATGCTTTGTTTACAGGCTTGGGCATGAGTTTTGTGATGGATTTTGTGAGTAACTCCGAGAACAAGTTTTATCTTCAGATTTTCGGCAGTCTGATGCTCCTCGTATTCGGAATCTACTGCTTCAAGAGCGATCCGATGAAGAACATGCACAAGTCGAGCAACAAGCAGGGTACCCTGATGCACAATGGCATCACGGCGTTCCTCGTAACACTCTCCAATCCGCTCATCGTGTTCCTCTTCATGGCCACCTTCGCGCAGTTTGCCTTCGTCGTACCGGATATGCCGGTAGAATGGGAGTAGGGTATCTCAGCATCGTCTTCGGAGCCCTGCTGTGGTGGTTCGGACTCACCTGGCTCGTCGACAAGATTAGGAACAAGTTTGATACCAACGGCATCGTCATTATCAATAAGGTAATAGGCAGCGTGGTCATCATCTTCTCCATCATCGCTCTCTTCGGCACGATTTTTAATCTGTATCATCTGCCGGAATTTTAAAGAGTTTATAGTTAATAGTTAATTGTTTATAGGAGCTTTAGCCGCTTTAGAGTTTATAGTTAATAGGGCTTAAGCTCGTTTCTTCTTATACAGAAAAAATGTTTGTAGCACAAGAATTAAGAAAGAAAAGTATCGCAGAATACTTATTATATATGTGGCAGATTGAGGACATCATCCGAGCTTACGGATGCTCGCTGCCTGTCATCAAGAAAAATTATGTAGACCGGTTCGACTTTACACCTGAGCAGCGTGAGGAAGAACTCGACTGGTTTGGCAACCTGATTCGCATGATGAACGAGGAGGGAAAGCGCGAGGGAGGACACCTTAATATTAATAAGGTGATACTCAAGGACGTCATTGACCTGCACGGCATGCTGCTGCAGAGCACCAAGTTTCCTATCTACAATGCCGAATATTATAAGGTGCTGCCTTTCATCGTAGAGCTGCGCCAGCGGGGCGACAAGGATCTCAACGAGATTGAAACCTGCCTCGATGCCCTCTATGGTGTGATGATGCTGCGCCTGCAGAAGAAGGAAATTACTCCCGAAACCGAAAGGGCCATCAAGGAGATTACCGTCTTCATAGGTCTGCTCAGTGATTATTACATCAAAGACCGAACCGAGGGACTCAAGTTTGATGATTACGACATGTAGTGATTAGTTATTAGTGATTAGTTATTAGTGATTACTTTTTAAGAATATACATTATTATATATTTACAACAGGATGAACGAAATAGAAAGAAGAAGAACATTTGCCATTATCTCTCACCCGGATGCTGGTAAGACAACATTGACCGAGAAGTTTCTGCTTTTCGGTGGACAGATTCAGGTGGCAGGTGCCGTAAAAAATAACAAGATTCGCAAAACTGCGACATCTGACTGGATGGATATTGAGAAACAGCGTGGTATCTCGGTATCTACATCTGTAATGGAATTTGATTATCTCCCTGCCGGACAGGAGGGAGAACCTTATAAGGTGAATATCCTGGATACTCCAGGTCACCAGGACTTCTGCGAGGATACCTACCGCACACTTACAGCCGTAGATTCAGCCATCATCGTGGTTGACTCTGCCAAGGGTGTGGAGGCACAGACCCGCAAACTCATGGAGGTGTGCCGTATGAGAAATACCCCGGTAATCATTTTCATCAACAAGATGGACCGTGAGGGACGCGACCCGTTTGATGTGCTCGACGAGTTGGAAGAAGAGCTCAAAATCAAGGTTCGCCCGCTGAGCTGGCCTATCGGTCAGGGCGCCCGTTTCAAGGGCGTTTACAACATCTACGAGCATCAGCTGAACCTCTTTACCCCTAACAAACAGCGAGTTACCGAGAAGGTAGAGGTAGATATCCAAAGTTCAGAACTCGACGAGCGGGTTGGTGAACGTGAGGCTGCACAGCTGCGTGAGGAACTGGAACTGGTAGATGGTGTTTACCCTGAGTTTGAGGAAGAAACCTACCGTTCGGCCGAGGTAGCACCTGTGTTTTTCGGTTCGGCACTGAACAATTTTGGTGTTCAGGAACTCCTCGACTGTTTTGTTCATATTGCTCCATCTCCTAGACCCACCCAGGCAGAGGAGCGACTGGTGAAGCCTGAAGAACCTAAGTTCAGTGGTTTCATCTTCAAGATTACAGCCAATATTGATCCAAACCACCGCTCCTGCATCGCATTCTGTAAGATATGCTCGGGTAAGTTTGTGAGAAATCAGCCATATTACCACGTGCGCTTGGATAAGAACGTGCGTTTCTCTTCGCCTACCCAGTTCATGGCACAGCGCAAGAGTACCATTGACGAGGCTTATCCGGGTGACATTGTAGGTTTGCCAGACAACGGTATTTTCAAGATAGGAGATACGTTGACGGAGGGAGAGAAGATGCATTTTCGCGGTTTGCCAAGCTTCTCTCCACTCCTTTTCAAGTACATCGAGAATGATGACCCGATGAAGAGCAAGCAGTTCCAAAAGGGATTGGAGCAGCTCATGAATGAGGGTGTGGCGCAGCTCTTCGTCAACCAGTTCAACGGCCGCCGTATCGTGGGCACCGTGGGTCAGCTGCAGTTCGAGGTTATCCAGTACCGTCTGGAGAACGAGTACAACGCCAAGTGCCGCTGGGAGCCCGTGCATCTTCATAAGGCTTGCTGGATAGAGGCAGATGACGAGAAGGAACTCGAGAACTTCAAGAAGCGCAAGTACCAGTACATGGCCAAGGATATTGAGGGGCGCGATGTCTTTCTTGCCGATTCGGGCTACGTGTTGAGCATGGCGCAGCAGGATTTTGAACACATCAAGTTCCATTTCACATCGGAATTCTAAATCAATGTAAAGTAAAAAAGATGGATGAAGAAATTCTAGATTACAACGAGCAGAAAGAGGGATGGGGCAGTAAGATGGTGGATTGGCAGAAAAAACATATTTCTGACCGCCAGATGACCCTTATCCTGGCTTTTATCATCGGCCTTCTGGCGTCGGTGGCAGGATATTTCCTGCACGGCATTGTGCACGAAATACAGTTGCTGCTCACTTCGGGATTCAACCAGAGCACCTACAATCTGCTCTTCCTGCTCTTCCCGATTGTGGGCATTTACCTCACCATGCTCTTTATTAAATATGTGGTCAGAGATAATATTTCCCACGGTATCACCCGTGTGCTTACGCCATCTCTACCAAAATTCCAAGCTCAAGGCCCATAACTGCTGGTCATCGGTGGTGGCATCAGGTATCACCATCGGTTTCGGTGGTTCCGTGGGAGCCGAGGTCCTATTGTGCTCACGGGTTCGGCCATCGGCTCAAACCTGGGACAAATCTTCCGCATGGACAAGAAAACCATGATTCTGCTGGTGGGCTGTGGCGCCTCTGCAGCCATTGCTGGAATCTTTAAGGCGCCTATTGCCGGACTCGTGTTTACGCTTGAGGTGCTGATGGTAGATTTGAGCATGGCTTCCTTGCTGCCTATCCTTATCAGTTGTGTAACAGCTACTTGCTTTACCTACATCCTGATGGGCTCCAAGAGTCTTTTCGATTTTACGCTTACTAATCCGTGGGCGCTCGACCGCGTGCCTGCCTGCCTGTTATTGGGCATCTTTTGCGGTTTGGTGAGCCTTTATTTCATGCGCACCATGTCGGCATGCGAGGGCTTCTTTGCCAAGCTTTCGCCTTATCCATACGTAAAGCTGCTCTTTGGTGGACTGATTCTGAGTTCGCTCATCTTCCTCTTCCCTTCGCTCTACGGCGAGGGCTATTCGGCAGTCAACGTGCTGCTGAAGGGACAGAATGTGGAAGACTGGGGGCAGGTGATGAGCCGTTCGCTCTTCTACGGGCACAACCAGCTGCTCATCCTCTACATCGCCTTGGTAACCTTTACCAAGTTTTTGCCACCTCGGCCACCAATGGTAGTGGCGGATGCGGTGGTACCTTTGCTCCTTCGCTCATTATCGGAGGTTTTGCCGGTTTCCTCTTTGCGCGTCTTTGGAATGTGAATCAGGTAGGTGTCTATGTTCCTGAGCAGAACTTTACACTGATGGGTATGGCGGGCCTCATTACGGGCGTGATGCATGCACCGCTTACGGGCATCTTCCTCATCGCCGAACTCACAGGCGGCTACCAGCTCTTCATGCCGCTGATGATAGTGTGCATCTCTTCGCTGCTCACCATCAGCATCTTTGAGAGTCATAGCATCTACGCCCTGCGTCTAGCTAGAGAGGGCAAGCTGCTCACCCACCATATTGACAAGGCTGCACTCACCCTGCTGGGCATGCAGGATGTCATTGAGAAAGATTATCATCGGTAGGTCCGGATCTGCCGATGAGCAAGCTGGTGAGTGAGATAAGTCGCAGTAACAACAACTTTCTGCCTGTTTTGGATCAGGCGGCTGTGCTGTTGGGAGTAATAGATATTACGAAGATTCGCCACATCATCTTCCGCACCGAACTGTATCAGCATTTCACTGTGCGTCAGCTGATGATGCAGCCTTCTGCAGTTCTTACCGAACATGACAGTATGGACGAGGTGATGCAGAAATTTGATAAAACCGATGCCGCCCAACTGCCAGTGGTTGATGTGGCAGGCGTACTGAAGGGTTACATCAGCCGTACTAGAATCTATTCCATGTACAGGCAGATTGTAGCGGATATGTCGGCAGAGTAGGAGTTTTAAGTGAAGAGTGAAGAACGAAGAGTGAAGAATTCAACGGCTTTGCTGGTTTTATTTTAAAATATTAGTGTTTTATGGAGAAGAAGGATTTGAGAATTGTTTTCATGGGAACACCAGAGTTTGCGGTGGAATCCCTCAAGCGCCTGGTAGAGGGCGGTTACAACGTGGTGGCTGTGGTTACGCAGCCTGATAAACCGGTGGGGAGACATCAGGATACGCTGCAACCTTCGCAGGTTAAGCAGTATGCCGTAGAGCATGGTTTACCGGTGCTGCAGCCTGTAAAGATGAAGGACCCTGACTTTGTGGAGCAGTTGCGTTCTTATCAGGCTGACTTGCAGGTGGTAGTTGCTTTCCGCATGCTGCCAGAGGTGGTTTGGGCAATGCCGAAATATGGTACTTTTAATGTACATGCAGCCCTCCTTCCGCAGTATCGCGGTGCGGCGCCTATCAACTGGGCAGTGATTAATGGAGAGAAGGAGACGGGTGTTACCACCTTCTTTCTCGACCACGATATTGATACCGGTCGCATCATCCTGCAGAAACGTTTTCCTATTCCGGAGACGGCAAATGTGGAGTATGTTTACGATGGCTTGATGCATCTTGGTGCTGAATTGGCGCTGGAAACCATTGATGCGATCATCGCTGCCGATGGCAATATCGGTTCCATTCCTCAGAGCGAAATGATAGGACAGGGTGCCGAACTCAAGCCGGCTCCGAAAATCTTCAAGGATACCTGCCGCATCGACTTCCACAAGCCTGCCAAGCAGGTGTATGATTTCATCCGCGGTCTTTCTCCATACCCTGGTGCATGGACTGAAATTAAGAAGAAGGAGACAGTAGTATTCTTTGACGATCCTAAGGGAGATGATGATTACGTGAGGTTCCCTGAGCCTACTGCTCATCCATCCCATAAGCAAAGTACACAGAAAATTCAGGTACTTAAGATTTTTTCTACCCATCTTTCATGTATGAAGCGTGGTGATGCGCCTGTGGGATGCTCCGCGTTGAGGGGAAGTCGTTACAAGTAGCCTGCCTCGACGAATGGCTCATTATTCAGGAGTTGCAGCTCAGTGGCAAGAAACGCATGGATGCTTCTGCTTTTCTCAATGGTATGAAGGACATAGCTTATTATGAGTGTTTGAAGAAAGATGTAAGTGACGATTTTTAAGATTCAAAGATTTTTGATTTTAGTTTTATAGTATTATGACTGTAGAAGAAGACATCAAGCGTGCTGTAGAGTGCATGCGAAAGGGTGGAGTGATACTCTATCCTACAGATACCGTATGGGGCATAGGATGCGACGCCACCAACTGAAGCGGTAAAGAAAGTTATGAATAAAGAAAGTGAC